>Ga0247727_10000057_pt1 | contig 233459 bp, 188 predicted proteins | sample WisWelCaveWW1625_FD_202498 | JGI IMG/M metagenome (GOLD analysis project Ga0247727, IMG submission 202498) | Biofilm microbial communities from Wishing Well Cave, Virginia, United States - WW16-25 | ecosystem: Environmental > Aquatic > Deep subsurface > Groundwater > Cave microbial mat... | reverse complement strand
TATCTTCCACACGGAAGGACTGAATTGTTGCCACAATAACAACTGTTTGCCCATCTACTGTTGCTCGCGAGAGCCGTAACGCTTCCTCGATGGTAACGACCTCCACTGCACCACATGCCATTTCGAGAGCACGACGATACGGATGTCGTGGATCCCTTAACGCGTCAGCAGTTTGGTCCAGAATTGTATTGCTAGGTACCAGCCAAAGAACGACTGCACGTTCTGTGTGTAGCAACTCGCTCATGGCTATACCGGAAGCATAGCATGCCAACAATGTCTTTCCCCCACCAGTGGGAACTCTAAGGCAAACGTACGGCATTCCTGGTTCAAGCCCTGCCGCATGAACCGGGATGTATGGAACAGGAATGGTATTATTCTTTAGCTGGACTTCTTGAAATGCAGCATCCGGCCGTCTATCCTTTGAACATTGCCGGAAAAAATCTCGAAGTGAATCCAGAACCCGATTTTGATAATCTTTAAGTGCGATCATGATACCTTGATTTCGTATGGAGTTTGACGAACAATAATCCGCTCAGAGTTCAAGCGATCACGTCCAAGCAGACAACCGGCGCAATAAATCACCTTCTGCCCATCAAATGGCGGAAGCTTTGCAAGTAGCGAGCGGGTAAGTACGTTTCCTCCATTTGCAGTCTTGTCTTTGAGTATTCCATTGTAGAGAAGATAGATTCCAACGCCATTGCTTGCTCCAATGAATGGCGACTTGGTGACTCGCTCTCGCGGAAGCGGTTCGCCCGTTTCGGTAAAGTAAACATGCCGGGCAAGTTCTGTGAATGTTACTGTCTCGCGAATTTTCCCGTTGTTATCGAAGACTGGCTCACCCAACTCGCAATACCGGAAGCCACCTCCCAAGCCTTCAACCTTCTCGCCTTTGGCGTTCGTGTAGCCTAGCGCCACACGTTTGACGCGATCGGCGGTAATATCGCGCGCAATTTTGGATTCCATTTCCACTAAGATGAAACGCCGATTACCGCCATCTACTTTGTTCAATTGCAATACGGCATGAGCCGACGTGCCGCTACCTGCGAAAGAATCGAGAATCAACGAGTCTTTTTCTGTAGCAAGTTGGAGTATTCGTACAAGCAACCTACTTGGCTTTGGATTGTCAAATACATCAGATCGGCCAATAATTTCGTTCAATTCTTTTGTTGCCTCTTGATTGTGACCAACTTCAGTGTTCGGCCACCAAGTCCAAGCAGTGATACCTTCTGTTTCTGAGAGAAATTTTTTCAAGCGAGGTCGAGCGTTACCGTCTTTTCCAAACCAGATTCTATTGTCAGCGATAAGATTTTGGAGAGTGGTTGGAGCAATAGCCCAACATCTGCCAGTAGTGGGTCGGAGCTTTCGTCCTGACGGAGTTGTAATCTCGTAAAACTGGTCTGGGGTTGCATGTCCAGTTTGACCGGTCAAATCAACTGATGCCCATACGCCACGAGGGTCATTGTCTGGATTTTTGAAGTCTTTTGTGCGATCACCAGAAATAGGGACTTGTTTTATGGACTTTTTTGCTACGTTGATATCACGTGCAAAGACAAGTACATAGTCATGTGCTGGACCAAGTGGCAAACGAGCATCTGGGGAGGTTCGCTTTTGCCAAATTATGCTTGCGATAAAGTTGCTTCTTCCGAATACATCGTCAAGGAGGGCTCGCATAGCAGACACCTCATTGTCATCTATGCTTACAAACATGATTCCGTCCTGACCAAGAAACCTATGCAACAATGCGAGCCGTGGATACATCATACAAAGCCATTTATCGTGGCGGGAAAGATCTTCAGCTTCCTTGCCTACAACATTGCCGAGCCATTCGCGAATGAGCGGGCTGTTTACGTTGTCATTGTATTTCCAGTTCTCCTCTCCAGTATTATATGGCGGGTCGATGTAGATGCACTTCACCTGTCCGGCGTAGTAAGGCAGCAGCGCTTTCAGTGCAATAAGGTTATCCCCCTGCACAATGAGATTGCCGCTTCCCGGTTCACCGCAGCCAAGCTCGGGAACATCCTTGAGCAAGTGAAACGGAACTTGCAGGTGATGATTAACGACTGCTTCTTTTCCTATCCAGTTGAGTGTGGGCATGGTTTTTGGTTATTCCGGAAACAAACTCTCTTGTCCAAAATCCTTCTTCGTCGGCGGATAGAACACGCCAATGATCACGAAAGGATTAGGGGCTCTGAGATGATATTGTTTTGTTGTCCCAACGAATAAATACAAATCTTTTTTCATAAGGAATTCATCAAAGTACTTTTTGCGAACAAGCTTGTTCGCTTCTTCTTCATCCCCCTCTGCCTGAGCCAAACAATGCCAATAGAGCGCTCCAATCTCCCAATCCTCGATCATAAGTGTCCGTGGCTTCGATTCACCTTCACAGAAGAACCTATAGGAATACTTGTATGGTACCTTGTTAATGATCTCCTTTGGAATCCCTGCACCCTTCGCATCAATCTCAAACAGGTCGTACTGATCGTAATTGGCTTGCCATTGTTCTTTCCATGTGCGTGTGTCTTCCTCAACTACAAAATCGACGATCTCTCGCGGTTGGAAAGTAGCAAGGGATTTTCGTGTCTCACTCTTGGCTTGTCGAATCAACTCCTCAAACGAAGTAAAGACTTCGTTCAAGACAAACTTTTTCCGCTCTGCCCACTCATGCTCTGTCCCGATCTTGCCAAGAATGTGGATGTTTGACGCATCGGACTTTGGTTTATAGCTCTCCTGCCGGAAGTCGCTTGTGTTTCGTACCAGATCAAGCTCTATCCATTCATATTTTTCAAACTTCTTGTCCTTGGGTAATGAACGGAACGGGATAGGGTAGATGCGAATCCACCTCCCATCTTCTAACACACCTGCGGTACAGACGAGTTCTTCGTATTTGTTTGAGGGAAGAGGATAGGTCTTGACCGTAATAAGAACTTTGGCGTGCTCGATTGTATCCGGCAGGTATGGCACAGCTGCTATGCGATGTGAACAATGGGAGTACTCCAACCATCCGATGATTGAAGATACTCGGTAATCTTATGCCGGTGGCACGAGGTAGCCACGGATTCGAAACAGGTAAGCGCAGCCCGTCGGTGTTTGCTAAGAAGTTGTTGAACACGGGCGAGCTCACCCTGAGAATGCGGTAACGTCTTTGCATACTTTGTAAACAAAGAACGGTAATCGTGTGCCGTCTCAAGATTTTTTCTCTGCGATGATGCAATTCCAAGTTCTGGAATGTGTTCGTAAGCGACACTTGCCCGTTCGAGATAACTCTGAAAACGAGTCTTGCTAAAGCCGTATTTCATTGAAAGAGGGTTTCGCCGCACGTCAATAACAACCGAGACGGAATGACGGATCAGCTTGTCAACGTATGCGTCGATGGTCAGCCCTTCGTATCCAATTGTGAACAAGCATGAACTAGCTTCTTGTGACGTTGCTGAATCAACCAGTGCTAACTCATCGGTAGTCAGAATATGATCTTTGATTTCACTTCGACATGCGTAGTATGGATACTTGAGATAGATGTCACGAACAAGTGCATCGCCACGGAGCTTGGATGTCCGGTGTACAAATTCTCTGAGAAAGTGTTTATCCTCGTCTTCCAAATCGGCAAACACCGACTTGCGAGGCTCAAGCACGAAAGAATCGCCACCTGATAGATATCCTTGCTGCGCCAATACACGCTTGTCTTGATATGAGAGAAAACTGAAGCATCCGAAGCGATAGGGAAAGAAGTCATAGTAATTCACTCCCCGTTCTTTACAGTAGGCAAAGAGAAGTTTTTCCATATCCGTATTGTTCAGCCGCCCGCCACAAGCTTCCAACAGCGCAAGTAGTATTTTTCTTCTATAAAACATCATTCTCTTCTCATATTTTCAGTGGCAAGATAGAGATTTTTTTTACACAAGTCAAACAAAATGCCCCAATTCAATCTGCCTCAATTACCACTATGTTTGTTAAATTTTTTCAGCTAGGGGTCGATCAGATTTAATCTTGTCGTTCGTTCGTTTACTCGATATGCCGCCAAATGCGTTCTACCTACGGTTATATCCAAGAAAAGAATTTTTCAAATATACGTGAAAAGGAACTTCGATTCAATACGTTCTAACTCCTCACTTTCCTCCGCTCTTGCATCTCCGCTTGCATCGAAACCAGTCGAACCAGAATTATCCCTTCAACAAATCAAGCAACGGTTTGTTAATGAAAAGATGGTATTTACCGACATAGCTCTCCTTCAGTATTTTTCCATTTGCCAATTCAGCAAGGTATCTGCTCGCCGTTCTGTAATTCACGTCCAATTGTTTTCCCAAATTTACAGGCGTAATAATAGGGTAAGCAAATAATGCTTCTACTAAGTCTGCGGAGTATATCTTTTTATGTTTTGTTTTTATCAGTTCTTTTGCTTCCTGCAACATGGTTATAAGCTTCAACAGCACTTGCTTAGTCTCTTTCGCCTGCAAGTGAAGCCCTTCCAGCATATAAACAATAAACTCGTTCCATTTTCCGGCTGAGCTTACCTCTCGTAAGCGCCGGTAATATTCACTGCGGTGCTTATTGATGTATCCGCTGATATAGAGCACCGGCAATAGCAGAAGCTTTTGTTCTATCAAATACAATACGACAAGAATTCTTCCCGTTCTTCCGTTTCCATCATCAAAAGGATGGATCGCCTCGAACTGGTAATGGGCAATGGTACATTTAATCAAGGGGTCAATGCCAGCATCGGCGTGAAGGAAGTTTTCCCAGTTACCCATCAGCTTGGAAATCTCCTGTGCCGGCGGGGGGGTATAAAGAATTTCACCTGTCGCACTATTTGAAATCGCATTCTGGGTTGTTCGATACGCGTGCTTAACCCCGTGAAGCAGTTGTTTATGAATGCCAAGAACAAGGCGGGTCGAGATCGGGAGCTTTTTGAGTTGAGCAAACCCCCAATAGACTGCTTCACTATAGCGCAGCACCTCCTTGTCGGACATTTTCTGTTCCGCCTCGGGAAAGAGCTGCATCTGCAGCACCTGCTCTACAGTGGTATTGATGTTTTCGATGTTTGAGCTTGCCACGGACTCTCTGATGACTGCGGGTGAAAGCAACAACATCGGGTTTGGAAGCGAGTGCGAATAGCCGTTGAGCTCTCCCAGTTCTGTCCTGGCTTTCAGCATGATGTCAATGAACTTCTCATGCCTGAAATTCACCGATGGGGGGAGTAACGGCAAATCAAACGGTCGTGTAGGATTAAATGGCATTGTTGTTAGGTTTAAGCTCTATATTCGATATGTAACAAATATACAAAAAGTGTTACATATCGCAAACGATATGGTACGTCGTGTTACATATCAGAAGGAGGTCGAGGTTTTTGACGACCCGTCACGATAGTGTTATCAGGACTTGATGACATAGTTCATGGTCTTCAATTTTTCCATCACCTTGGTTCGTTGATCGCCTTGAATCTCAATCTTCCCTTCCTTTACCGTTCCTCCCGCTCCGCAATACTGCTTAAGAGTTTTCGCAATCTCCTCCATCGTCTCAGGGTTGTGCTGTAATCCCGCTACGATGGTAACAGTCTTCCCTTTTCGTCCTTGCGTGTCAAGGAAGACTCGAAGGGTTTTACCATTGCCGTCGTGGCTGTTCACTATCTATTCCCATTTAATCTCATACTTCGGCAACACATCAATGGCAATGTTCTTCACTGCATCCAAGCTTGCCTGTAATTCCGGCGTCATGTACTTCCATTTGTCGAAGAACTCTGTTACTTTTTGCCCGTCGCCGTTGCCTTCCAGGATCAAGAGCTCGTTTGCTAACTTCTTCACACCTTCGCGTATAGTTGCAAAATCAATCGACCAGAATTTCTTTGTCGAATCATACACTATACTGCCATGCTTAACAAAGTAATTCAGTTCGATAGCTGCTGCCTTGCCATGCGCTTCATTGAGCCCGAAACGTATCGATCTGAACAAACTGCCGAGATACGAAACGAAAAAGTATTTTTCTTTACTCTTGTCGATGACGCCTTTGTCCATCAGATAGACAAGCGAGTGAAGTCCTGCAATATCCGCCTTCTCTTCTTCTAACGGATTGTACTCGGGTCCAATAGAAGCATTCGCCGCCATCCCTTTGTTGGGTCCAACCTTTACTGTCTTAGGACCGAGCGCATGGCAAATCTCGTGCATCAACACGACTTGAAAGAACCCGTCATCAGACAAATACTGTTGTTGAGAAGGATCAATCAGTCTCATGCTCACAGGTTTAATAATTGCGTTGAACCGTGCCTCGAACATATTCTTCCAGAACGTTTTCTTGGATCCTTTCTTCTCTTGCACTACGGGATCATTCGGCAAGTTGGTTGCAACAGCTTGATAACCCGCCGCGGCTTCTCCTTTGCGAATAATATCGCGCACGATGACGAACTTCGCAGTCAAGCCCTTGACCTCAGATTTATATTCCTGAGGAATAGGAAGGTTTTCTTCCATATCGCTCAAGTAGCGTGTATACATCTCGAGCTTCTTTGATTCTTCCCGGTCAATCACTTCTATACTCGCTTCGTATTTTGCCTTGACGCCCTTAATGCCGTCGGCATACGTCTCGTAGGGACCAAAGACAATATCGAATTTACTCCCTTCCATATCGATCCAGGCAACATCCGTATCGAAATAATCGTCGGTGAGTAATGCTTGTGCCTTGAGTTTTAAAAATTTTGCAAACGATGTGTTATCAGTCAGCACTGCACATTCTTTTAGAAGCTTAGATATTGGAATAAGATACTTACTATACTCCTGATGGAACGGAACTGCCTTATATCCTCCTTTGCCGTCATCCCTGATAACAGTGTACGGCGACATAAATTCATTCTTTTGCTGTTCAGGAAGGCGATTAACATACACATCAAATTGTTCCGCCGTCATTCCGCGTGGATAGAATTCTTCTCCTCCATAAAATGATTCGTTACCCATGAACGCTACGTTTTCATTCAGTAATTCAAATGGTCCGGCATTCCGGACAATCAATGTGAGAAGCTTTTGGTTGTAGGGGTCGTTCTTGAGCATCATCAAGCTGTCTCGAAGCTTCATACCATACTTCGAGGTTTGGAGCCAGTAAATTGTATCGAGATATTCAGAAGCTTGTATGAGTTTCTTGAGAATTGCTTTATCCTTCGTAGAATACGTTGAAGCGTCAAAGTTCATTGCATACGGTACGTACTGTGCAAGATAGGTATCGAGGTTCTTTTCATTGACTGTAGAAGTAGACTGCGCAAAGAGAGGTAACGTTGCAAATAGTAAGCAAACTGCCAACAAGATGTAATATCGCTTCATGTAATTATCCTATGATGAATGATTGAATTTTAAGCTGGACGACTAAGCTTCTCGTATATGATAAGGTTTTTATCAATGAAATAAAACTTGAGTAATGGGTCAATTTAAAGTAAATCATTTGTTAGACTGACTTACGCACCGTAGGTGCTTAATATTTATAGACAATCACGTTGTGTTTAGGATTAGCTCCGTAGGAGCGACATTCTGCAACTACATGCCGCCCTGATGGGGCTCAAGAAATTTATTTGGCATTATCATCTATAGACATAACGTCCCTACGGGACTCTCGGAAACAGATATTAATATTAAACTGACCCACTATCAAAACTTGCTTTTTATATTCACGTTTAGTACTATTTGCAAGTACATCCAAAGCATAATTCACTATCCACATACATTAACCTCATGGAAGGTATTACTATGATTGATTTGAAGCGTTCTGTTCATCGTCGGGGATTTTTAGGTAGTATTGCTGCTGGAGCGGTAACGTTGGGTTTGGCAAGCATTGCGAAGCCATTCGATGCTTCGGGAAATACTATGTTACAAACAACGAACCCGCTTGCAGGAGAGTTTGAAGCTTGGCTCGGTAAAATTAAAGGGAAGCACAAACAAGTATTTGATTCTATGTTGCCAGAGGATGGAATGGTCATGGCGTGGGCGCGTGTATTCCTAATGACTAACAGTCAGGTTGGAGTTAGCGACGATGATATGTCTGCTGTCATCGTTCTTCGTCATGATTCAATACCATTCGGCATGACGCACGACCTTTGGGCAAAATATAAATTCGGAGAAAATTTTAAGATCAATGACAAAGCGATGAATGCGCCTGCCGTGCGTAATACTCACTATCAACCTAAAGAAGGGGAACTCCCTCTGCCCGGTATGGCTATTGAAGACCTCGTGAAGAGCGGAGTCTTATTTGGGATATGCGATATGGCACTTACCTTTTACAGCAAATTTGTTTTCGCACCGAAAATGAACATGGATGCAGCGGAAATTAAAAAGGACTGGGTTGCCGGTGTATTACCGGGAATTCAAATCGTCCCTTCAGGCGTACTCGCGATAAATCGTGCGCAAGAACGTGGCTGCACGTATTGCTGGGCAGGTTAAAAATATTCTTCCACAATAGCCCACTTCTCTACTGAGCAAGTGGGCTTTTTTCTTTTGACGCCATGACGATAAAAATACTGAACTATGTATTGTTAGCATTGCTGTCTGGGCTCGGACTACTGGTGACAGCGTTTACTCTCGTACCTCAATCTCGAGACAGTATACTGAGCAATGCTCAAGTCGTTGATTCCATCTATAGCGGACCTCTCATTGCTGCCACAACAGGGATGGAAACTGCGTGGGATATTCCCAAAAGCCCGCTTACCGATTCACTGCTTCCTGCTGACAAACACCTCGCTGAACAAATCAAACTTGGCTATGAATACTTTACAAATACTCCGCGCAGCGTAAAACAATTTTCCGGGAATAAATTATCCTGTAGTAATTGCCATTTGAATGCGGGACAGAGGGAAAATGCGCTACCATTAGTAGGCGTGGGTGGAGTTTTTCCTGAGTATAACAAACGTCAAGGACGTTTGATTAGTTTAGAAGATCGTATCGTCGGATGTTTCGAACGAAGTATGAACTCCACTGGTGTAAAAAAGAACGGTAAGAGACATATCGTTCGTCCATCGACAGAGGCAAAAGAAATTCTCGCTCTCTCATCGTACATTACATGGTTATCATCGGGATATGCAATCGGAGAAAAGATTCCCTGGCGGGGACATAATGTTATTTCTTCAAATAAACTTCTTCCGATTGAGAAGCTCGATGCAAAGGTTGGAGAAAAGCTTTTCATGGAACATTGCTCCACATGTCATGGTGAAGATGGTCAAGGTGTTGAGATTGGCGATAAGATAGCTGGACCGCTGTGGGGACCGAATTCCTGGAATGACGGCGCAGGTGCCGCACGCGTGTACACGCTTGCGGGAATGATTCGTCCCATGATGCCGTATCTTAATCCGGGAAGTTTGACAGATGAAGAGGCACAGCATATTGCAGCGTTCATTACTTCAAAGCCACGACCGAAGTATCCCTTCAAAGCGAGTGACTATCGCACCGAGCCGCTGCCGGTGGATGCGGTGTATTACAAGCGTTAAGACGTAGCCCTATCCCGTCTATCGAACTACCTCGGAGAGCGCTGAAACGACGGTCTGCGCGGCTTACGCTGCCAATTCTGCCTCTTCGCTTTAGTTACAGTAACCTCTTTCCCCATCCACGATGTGGCATCTAATGTTGTGATCGCATTGTTGGCTTCTTCTTCCAACGCCATCACAACAAACGCGTATCCCATCGATTCACCAGTGTGGATGTTGCGGATAACTTCGACGCTTTCTATCTTGCCAAAGGGACTAAACAACGCCTGCACATCGCTATCGGTTACATCAGGAGATATATTTGAAATATGAATATTCATTGTTATGAACTAAGTGTCATTAATGTTTTAAAATAACAAAAATATTTATGAAATGCACAAATGGCGATCTTTTCATTTCATCAGGAGAGTTCGTATATTCACAAAGTCAAAATAGAACTTACAGATTGATTATTAAGAGTAAGGAAATCCTATGAAATACCCCTTTGCCATTCTCATCATGTGGATATTGCTGGGTTGCTTTGTTTCTGCACAAGATTCCACAATAACGCAGCTTACAGTTGGAGATACAGCACCCGACTTCACCCTTCCGTATGCAACAAAAGATTCAGTTGCCTCAGATGACCTCAAGCTCTCAAATCTTTTTGGTAATGGTAACATTGTCCTCGCATTCTATCCTGCTGATTGGAGCGGAGGGTGCACAAAAGAAATGTGTACGATGAGAGATAATTTTTCAGACCTCTCTGAACTGAATGCCGAAGTGCTTGGTATTAGCGGCGACTACGAGTACTCACATCATGAATGGGCAAAACACCATAACCTCCACATTAAACTCGTCTCCGATCACGCACATACCGTTGGAAAAAAATACAACAGCTACAATGATGTTTATGGATTCAACAAACGAACAGTCTACATCATCGATAAATATGGCAAGATTGCCTACATCGATTTGAAATATAGTGCCCGTGATATGGAATCATTTAACAAGCTCAAAACTGCCCTTAAGAATCTCCAATAATGTTACTTCGCATAATGAACAATTTATTCCGATTTGTCTCTCGAACATACCTGGTAATTGTATTTTGCCTGACGGCATCTCTTTACGCACAGGATACTCTTATTCAGTCTGATGAAAAGCACTTTCAGCATCTCAAGCAGTTAACATTTGGCGGCGAAAATGCCGAGGCGTATTTTTCGTTCGGAGAAGATCGGCTTAGCTTTCAGTCGACACGAGATTCGCTAAAGTGTGACCAAATATTTTCAATGAATCTATCCAGCGGAGACCTACGGTTGCTGAGCACAGGATATGGCAGGACGACATGTGCATATTTTCTTCCAGGCGATTCAACGTTAATTTATTCTTCAACTCATCTTCGCGATTCTGTTTGTCCGCCCCGCCCTGATTACTCCAAAGGATATATTTGGGCAGTATATAAATCATACGATATTTTTTTAGCTACTGTTAGTGGTAAGATACTTCACCAGCTTACGACAACCGATGGCTATGATGCTGAAGCAACGGTGTCACCGAATGGCGATCGCATTATCTTCACGTCGGTGCAAAATGGTGACCTCAATCTCTACTCCATGAAGCTCGATGGGTCAGATGTTAATCAGTTAACGAATGAAATCGGTTACGATGGAGGTGCCTTTTACTCTCAGAATGGAAAACAGATTGTGTATCGCGCATATCATCCAATAGACCAACATGAAATAGATGAATATCGACAGTTACTTAACGATGGATTTATTCGCCCATCCAAAATGGAGCTATTTATCATGGATGCAGACGGGTCAAACAAGAAACAGATTACACAGTTCGGCTCTGCAAGTTTTGCTCCATATTTCCACCCCGACGGCAAGCGTATTATTTTCGCATCGAATAAGAACGATCCTAAAGGAAGAAACTTTGACCTTTTCCTCATCAACATCGATGGCTCAAATCTTGAACAGATTACCTTCAACGATACCTTCGATGGATTTCCGATATTTTCACGTGATGGGAAGAAATTGGTTTTCGCGTCTAACCGGAATGCCAAGTCGAGAGGCGAGACAAATATTTTTATTGCAGATTGGAAAGAGTGAGCATCATCGGAGTGTTGTTCACAGCTCTTCTCCTCAGTTCGTGCTGTATAACAAAAGAAACAATACAGGATGTAGATCCCAAAGGGTACGAACTACACGGTACGATGTCGTTCATTGTGCTAGAAGGTGGATGCTGGCAATTCAAGAGTAATGATGGCACGACGTACCAAATATCAGGTGAGAAGGTTGATGTATTACTAAAGGATGGTCAACGTGCAGATATTATCGTACGGGATCTTCCGAGAATGAGATCCATTTGTATGGCGGGAAAGAATGTTAAATTACTTCGTATTGTAAAACTATATTAACAATTACCAAATATGACTACCTTAAAACTTTTTTTGATCTGTGTTTTACTTAGTGCTGTAAGTTTTGCTCAAGATAACACATCTTCATCAAACATCACCTCTCAAGAACTTCGTCAACATGTTAAGTTCCTATCCTCAGACCAACTATCCGGGCGAAAAACCGGAGAACAAGGCAACCGTGAAGCAGCCGAGTATATAGCAAGTGAATTTAAACGTTACGGGTTACAACCCGCTGGTACTGAAGGAAAGTATTTTCAAGAGTTTCCTTTTTTAGCATCAGTTAAGCAGGGAAAAAATTCAAAACTTGTCCTTCATGTAGAAAACAAAGAATATGATTACAAGATTGATGACGAATTTAACCTTCAGTCCGTTTCAACCGACACATCGCTCTCAACATCGCTCGTTTTTGCCGGATATGGAATTACAGCAGACTCATTGCATTACGATGATTATGCAGGCATAGATGTAATGAATAAGATTGCTGTTATACTGCGCTATACTCCTGAAGGATCTAAAAATGATAGCAGGTTTTATTTATATTCTGCACTTATGAAGAAGATTTTTAATGCTCGAGAGCACGGAGCTGCCGGCGTAATCTTAGTAGTGGGTCCTCTGGATGCTGAGAAACCTAAACTCATGCAATTCGAATATATGGAGTCGGCAAACGCAGGCATTGCTGTGATGAGTATGCGATGGGATATTCTGGATTCTCTTTTCCATGCAGCCAACAGGAATTTGAGAACAATTCAACAAGGTATTAATGACACTCGGAAACCCAACTCCTTCCTCATCGAGAATGCCAAAGCAGATATACAGACTCAGGTTTTAAAGGAATACAGCACATCTTCGAATATACTTGGTTTGTTACAAGGTAATGACCCACAACTGTCACAGGAATTCCTTATCATCGGGGCACACATGGATCATCTTGGTATGGGTGGAAAAGGATCACTTGCATCGGATACTGTTGCAATTCATCATGGAGCTGATGATAATGCATCCGGTACGGCAGGACTGCTTGAAGCTGCCCAATATCTTGCCTCCCATCGAGAACAGCTCAAACGCAGCATTCTCTTCATCGGGTTTTCCGGAGAAGAAATGGGCTTACTCGGTTCTAATTATTATACAAAGAATCCAACGTTTCCAATTGATCATACTGTTGCAATGTTGAATATGGATATGGTCGGACGCCTTACCGACAGCGCTCTCGTCGTTGAAGGTATGGGAACTTCGCCGGAATGGGAAACCATTGTAAAAAGGAATAACAAGGATTCTCTGAAGGTTAAATTAAAGCCAGACGGTTTCGGGCCAAGCGATCATGCATCCTTTTATGCAAAAGATTTACCTGTAATGTTTTTCTTTACAAACCTGCATAACGATTATCATCGCCCTTCTGACACTTGGGATAAGATCAATTACTCTGGCGAAGAAACTGTTGTGCGGTTTGTTGCGCGCATTGCTACCGATATTGCCAATGTTCCGACAAAGCCTGCTTTTACAAAAGCCGCTGTGTCAAGTATGGCGGGCATGGGCGGAGATCGTCAAGGAGTTCGTGTAAGTCTTGGTGTCGTTCCTGATTACGCTGAAGATGTTGTAGGAATGAAAATATCCGGTACAAGGCCCGGAAGCGCTGCAGAAAAAGCTGGGCTGAAAGGCGGTGATGTTATTATCAGCTTCGGAGCAAAAACGATAAAGAATATTTATGATTTTACGTACTTATTAGGAGAGTACAAACCCGGAGATGAAGTCGCCATTATCATAAAGCGTGATACTACAGAAATCACTTTGAAGGCAATCCTCGAAGCAAGAAAATAACGCTTTCCTGTTTAAGAAGTAGGTTTTTTTAGTGGCAGGTGTTTCTTAACGAGATTAATTAAATTCTCCAAGTCGTACGGCTTCGTTATATAATCTAACGCACCAAGCCTTCTTACTTCCGCGATAGCCTGAAGGTCGTTATAACCGGTAATAAAAATAAATGGCACCTGTATAGTAGACGCATGCCCCCTTACCTGATCAAAGAATGTAAAGCCATCAATGCCGGGGAGCTTAACATCAGTGACGATCATATCCGGTAGGGTTTGTTGAATATATCGAGCGCCCGCTTCTGCTGACTCTGTGGCAAACACCTTATACCCCTCTGCCTCAAATAACATTGCAAGAGCTTCGCGTTGTTGGTGTTCATCCTCTACTAACATAATTGTGGAAGTGTTTTGCATAATTCTCTCAAATCATTTTCTTTGCAATCTCGCGCAATTCATCCTTCGTCAGGAATTTTTGTACGAGCGGGAATAATATATGGTTTTCTTTATGGATATGATTTACAAACAATTGTACAACATCTTTCGATACCTCGCGCAATCGTTTGATAGAAGAAAAGCTATCTCGCTGTTTGTTAACACGCTCAACGGCAGCACGTAATTGTACAAACCCCTTTTTTAATTTTGTATGATCGCTGCGCATGATGCGTGTTGGACCATCGACATAACGCTCAAGCACAGGAAACAACGCTGCTTCTTCTTTATGGTTATGTACGCTGACTTCTTCTTCAATGAATTTCAAGGCGGAAACTATTTGCTTCGAATATTTAGAGGAATACCCATCCATTGCAACATTATGAACAGCTTTATTCAAAAGCTTGAGCTGTAATAACGCCTCATCATGTTCTTGCATAAGCTGAGCAATAGGATCAAGAGAATGTTTCATAAAGTTAATAGCAGGACCACTTACTTCAACTCTATAAGTGTACTGTATCTCATTTTGCCGTTGGTGAGAAACTGTTCAAGCTGGCCTACTAAATGCGTGGTCGTGTCATCCTGATCTTCCATCTGCTCATATTCTTCTATGCTATTGAGAATGAAGACCTCGGAAAAACTGTTTTTCTTTCCTTTTTGCTCAAAAATAGAATAATTTTTACCATGAACGCCTGCAAGATGCTGTTTCATTTTCTCTGATAGTGCCATATACTCATCTCGTTTCTCCGGATTAATATCATACGAGATAGTAAACATAACTTTAGACATACGTTCCTTTCACATAAGTACGGCACAATATACAAAAAAAACTTTAAAATCCTGCCGCTCGGATTTGTTCTTCATTCATTCCAAAATAGTGTCCTATTTCATGAACCAGCACCTCATAAATTTTATCAACAATTTCACTATTTGTTGAACAGAGTGCTTCGATATTTTTCTGATACAACGAAATCTTATCCGGTACTGTTGGCGATGTCCCATACCATGAGCCACGAAATGGCAATGGTATTCCTTGATACAATCCAAGTAAGTCGTGCTTTGTACGAAGACGCAATTTTTGCACTAGATCCTCAACAGGGTAATCTTCCACTACGACTCCAACATTTTCGATCACTTCTCTGAATTGTTCAGGAAGTCGATCAAACGTCTGCTGAACGATATGCTCGAACTGCTCTCGTTCCATTGCTACTAAGGAAGCAATTGAAGAAGAATACTTGCAATAATAACAGCAACAAGACCAAGTGAAATTACTGTTGTGCTAAGAGATTTTATCCAACCCTTTGACATCAACACGTTAGTTCCGATGATTAACAAAACAATGCCCCACAGCGCAAAGAGCCCATCTAAGCCAAGCAATATGATATAGGACGTCGGTTTGAGCATCAATGGAGAAGGGTTTTTCGAAAAGAAAAAAGATCCAAACGTCATAAGTTCAATTGGGAGAACCAGAACAACAGAGATAACTATCGGAACAAGCGCGTATGCATTCACAGCTACTACATTACGAAAACTGCTATCAGCCTTAAACACTTTCATCATAATCTTCAAAATAAAAGAATACACAAGTACAGTGATAATCCCTATTATAGGGCCAACAGTAAAACCTGCGCCAAGAATATTGATGAGCGAGCTGGTATATTCACCTGCATTCATCAACCAGAAGATGAAAAACACGAGTGCTATTCCCGCTATTGCAGAAAGTACATACGTATAATTTTTGTGCTGAGCAACGGATATACGATGAAATGCTTTTTTAGGTTTATCGATAACGCGCCATGCTGTAGCAAATAGATCAAGCGCATCTACTCTTGTCTGAAGGTAGCCTCTGCATTGAGTACAAACTATTGCAAGATGATGGTTCTCCGCGTGACAAACTGTGCAAGTGATCATCGTAGTTGAGAAAATCTGGCTGTGAAGTGACGAAGCATAGGTGCTTGGTATTCGATGTTGTATCCACAAAGTTTCGATCGTTGCTGATACACTTCAATAACACATTCGATGACATAATCGATGTGACTTTGCGTGTACACACGGCGAGGTATGGCAAGCCTAACCAATTCTAGTGACGGAGGAATAAACTTTCCTGTCGCAGCATCGGTTTTACCAAACATAACACTCCCAATTTCTACTGATCGTATTCCTCCTGTACGATAAAGCTCGCAGACCACTGATTGCCCGGGAAATTGGTGTTGAGGAATATGTGAAGCAAATCGTTTAGCATCGAGATAAATCGCATGACCGCCGGGAGGTTGAAGGATGGGAACACCTGCCTGAAGTAATTTTTCTCCAAGATACTCAACGGATCGGATGCGATACGTGAGATAATGTTCATCAAGGATTTCTTGTAAACCCTGCGCAATTGCTTCAAGGTCGCGTCCTGCTAAACCACCATACGTAGGAAATCCTTCCGTTACAACGAGTATGTTGCGAGCAGACGTTGCAAGTTCATCATCATTGAGGGCAAGGAAGCCACCCATGTTGACAAGCGCATCTTTCTTCGCACTCATCGTACAGCCATCAGCATACGAAAACATTTCCTGCGCAATTTCTTTAACCGATTTCTGCTGATATCCCTTCTCTCGCTTCTTGATGAAGAATGCATTTTCGGCAAACCTGCATGCATCGAGATAGAGCGGTATGCCATACTTCTTCGCAATAGACTTCGTCTGGCGGATATTTTCCATAGAAACAGGCTGCCCGCCTCCGGCATTGTTAGTTATAGTAAGCATTATGAGAGGGATATTTTCCTTACCCTTATCGAGAATAAATCGTTCAAGGGCTTCAACATCCATGTTACCTTTGAAATCAGCGACTGCTGTTGGATCTTTCCCCAGAGGAGTAATTAGGTCTACGGCTTGAGCGCCAGAGAACTCCACATTCGCCCTTGTCGTATCAAAATGTGTGTTATTAGGAATATACTTTCCCTTACCGCCAACAAGCGTAAAGAGAATCTTCTCTGCGGCACGTCCCTGATGTGTAGGAATTATGTACTTAAAACCGGTTAACTCTTTTGCGATCTTTTCAAAACGATAAAAACTTCTTGCCCCTGCATATGATTCATCCCCTTCCATCATTCCTGCCCACTGCTTTGCACTCATGGCAGATGTGCCACTATCGGTAAGAAGGTCAATCAACACATCTTCAGCCCTGATGAGGAACGGATTATACCCTGCCTCCTTGAGAATTTTCTCACGTTCTTTAAGCGTAGTAAACTTAATTGGCTCTACAGACTTGATTTTGAATGGCTCAATGATAGTTTTCATTATTATTTCATGCTAATGGTGCATAATTTACGAGAATTTACACTATGAAACAAAGAAAAAATCACTTGACAAATGAACTAAATCTCACTACCTTTTAGCATCTTAGCGACACAGGTAAGACTCCTTTCGCTGCTTCATTTTTATTGATATATCAGCTCTTCTTACTCCATTACGTCACGAAGAGCTATCGATATTAATTCACGGTCCATTTACATAGGACATCGTTTCGAAACTCTTTCACTAACTTATGGAGATCACCATGAAACATTTAGTTCTTCTTCTTGCATTATGTGTATTGTTCGTAAGCTCTTTTGTTTTCGGACAAATCCCCAAAACCATCTCATACCAAGGCTTGCTTACAAGCTCCTCCGGTGCACCTCTTGAGGGATCGTACGATCTCAAGTTCACATTCTATCCTACTCCTGCTGGTGGTAGTATACTCTGGTCGGAGCCGCATACAGGCGTTACTGTAAGCAAAGGGACATTCAATGTGATACTCGGTGTTGATTCACCTTTCACAAGTGTAAACTTCGCCCAGCAATTATATATGGAAGTAATGGAAGGAACTAATATTTTTAATCCGCGTTCGGCGCTTACCAGTGCTTCTACTGCCCTTGTCTCAAATGCGGTCTCCGGTGATGGTAATGTGGGCACAACAGGGGTAATTGATGCGACCGGGCAGAGCAGCAAGATTCGATTTCATTATGACACGTTCGCTTCATTCCCATCGGCAACAACCTACCATGGTATGTTTGCTCATGCACATGACCTTGGAAAAGCGTATGTAGCTCATGCGGGCTCTTGGATTCCACTAGCGTACGAGGATCATCAGCATAGCAAACTTGCTGCATCGGATGGATCACCATCTGATGCCGTCTCTGTGAACGCAAATGGCAACGTTGGCATCGGGACGACGAGCCCTTCTGCCAAGATAGAAGTTCAGGGGCAGGTTAAGATTGTCGATGGATCACAAGCTGCAGGGAAGGTCCTTACTTCTGATGCAAGTGGCTTGGCAAGCTGGCAGCCATCCTCCGTAGGAGGGTTAAATGGTTCAGTTCAATTTAATAGTAGCGGGACTTTTGGTGGGGACGCCACAAATTTCTTCTGGGATAACACAAACAAATGGCTCGGCATCGGGACAACAACGCCAAACGAGCAGTTGGAGATCACGGGTAATTTGCGTCTACCTTTCAGCACTGCCAGCGCGGGTGTGATCAAATTCGGGGTTCATCGCTTCATTCACAACTTCGGTACTGCTAACTTCTTCGCCGGACAGAATGCCGGTAACCTCACGATGACAGGTTCTGGTATTACCGGTGTGGGTGTGAACGCCCTCTTCTCCAACACCACAGGAAACTACAATACCGCCATCGGATATCAGTCGCTTTATTTCAACACCACAGGAAACAACAATACCACCAACGGAGCAGAAGCTCTTTATTCTAACACTACTGGAATCAGTAATACCGCTAACGGATATCGGGCGCTATATTTCAACACCACAGGATCCAACAATACCGCCAACAGCCAGAGTGCACTTTATTCCAACACCACAGGAAATGGGAATACGGCCAATGGATCAGCAGCACTTATTTTCAACACCACAGGATCCAACAATACCGCCATCGGATTTCTGTCGCTTTATTCCAACACCACAGGAGACAGCAATACATCGTTAGGATATACAGCTGGCCGCAATAACAGTACTGGCAGTGGAAATGTGTTTCTTGGCTATGAGGCTGGTTATAATGAAACCGGTTCTAACAAACTCTATATTGCTAACAGCAGCGCCAACCCGCCTCTCATTTATGGCGATTTTAGCACGGGTAGCGTCGGCGTCGGGACGATAAGTCCACAAGGCGCATTGGATGTTAGCTCAACTACTGGTGCATTCATTGTTCCAAGAATGACTACTGTACAACGAGATGCCCTCACCGCAGTGAACGGTATGATTATTTATAACACTACAACTAATCAGTTTAATTTTTATGAAAATGGGGCATGGGTAACTAAGTAAATCGCTTGGCGAGTTGAAGTAACTGAGAATTAGAATATCACATTGACATTCAAAGAAAATAATATTACGTTTCTACCATAATCCACATATCCACCACCCACTAACCAACTCATAGAGGATATCATGAAACACTTTTTTGTCCTACTCGCAGTCTTGGTACTTGCACTCAGCCTTGTTGGCTACAGCCAAGTCCCAAACAAAATCTCTTACCAGGGATTGCTGACCACGTCAGGAGGCACACCTGTGACGGATGGGAGTTATGATCTCAAGTTTGAAATTCACAATTTGCCGAGTGGCGGAACTCTACGCCATTCTGAAACCCAGACGGCTGTCTCAGTACAGCGAGGGACGTTTAACGTCATCCTTGGCACGTCTACGCCTTTGACGCTTGCGTTCAACGAGTCGCTATACGTTGAAGTGACTGCAGTAAGCGGTCCAGCAGGTCCCTCCTATCCTCTCATCTTCTCTCCACGCTCTGAGTTGACGAGCGCACCATACGCCCTACAAAGCGTTTCCTTGCTTGGACCGAACAGCATTGCGACTGGAACTGCAGCAAATGCGGGAGGAAGCAATAACCGTGCACGAGGGGCTTATTCCGTCGTGAGCGGCGGAGGCGGAGCCAATGCTGCCGATTCCAACTCGGTGCTTGGGGCCTACTCCACGGTTGGTGGTGGCTCTCAAAACACTGCATCGGCAGACCAGGCGACGGTTGGTGGAGGCATTAGCAATAGCGCAATAGCCGTTGCAGCAACGGTCGGCGGGGGCAGTGGAAACAACGCAACGGGAATTGCAGCTACGGTTAGCGGTGGCTTTGTGAACACTGCGAGTGTTTCCAGGGCCACAGTCGGAGGCGGCGAGAACAACACCGCGAGTAATACATATGCTACGGTCGGCGGCGGTTTTAGTAACACCGCGAGTGGTAACCAAGCCACGGTCGGCGGCGGCGATCGCAACACCGCCACCAACAATTGGGCAACAGTCGGCGGCGGCTATAGTAACACCGCGAGTAATACATATGCTACGGTCGGCGGGGGGCGTGAAAACAGCGCGAGTAGTCTCTATGCCACTGTCGGCGGCGGCGGAAACAATTTGGCCAACGCCCCAAGTTCCGTTGTTGGGGGTGGCTACGGCAATGCCGCCAGTGGCAACTCTGCCACAGTAAGTGGTGGCGCTTTCAACACAGCGAGCGGCCAAAATTCCACAGTCCCGGGTGGTTATTCAAACAACGCTTCAGGGAATAATTCCTTAGCCGCCGGACGCCGGGCAAAAGCCAGCCACTTGGGTAGTTTCGTTTGGGCCGATAGCACCGTGGATGCTGATTTCGCCTCTACAGGTAATAACCAATTCCTAATCCGCGCTTCCGGGGGCGTGGGGATTGGAACCACCAGCCCCACTACGGCGTCGGGAGGGCAGGTGCTTCATATAAACAACGCCAGCGGGGCTTCGGCGGTGCGCCTCGGAGACGATGCCGCTAATGGTATTCAGTGGGAACTGCAATCCACAGTTATTGGGGGCGCCGGGGCGCTGAATATCAGCAATATTGACAGTTTCACCAATCCCATTACCATTCTGGCAAACGGCTATGTCGGAGTCGGGTCGGTAGGGCCATCCGAGAAACTGGCCGTTGCCGGCAACATCTGCGCCACCGGCACCATCGGGGTCTGCTCGGATGCCCGCTACAAGACCAACCTGCGCGAAATTCCGGATGCTTTGAACAAAGTAAAAAGCCTGAACGGGGTCTTTTTCAACTGGAAACGGGAAGAATTTCCGGTGATGGATTTTAACGCAGGAAATCAGATTGGGTTTGTGGCCCAGGAGTTGAAACAAGTGCTACCGGAAGCGGTCTCCCTGGGGAGCGACGGCTATTATTCCGTCGATTACGGCCGTCTGACCCCACTTTTGGTGGAGGCCATCAAGGAGCAGCAAAAGGAAATCAAGGAATTACGAGCGATGATAAAATCACTCAGCGCAGAAAAGAGTGATGGAGAAAAATCGCTTGGGGAGTTGAAGTAGGACAAGGAGAAAAAGTCGCTTGGGGAGTTGAAGTGAAGTTGCTTGTTTCAAACCCCTCCTTCAATCCTCCCCTTAGCAAGGGGAGGACATAGGAGGGGTCATAATACCAAAACTTATAAGGAGCTTAAATTGATTTTGACCTAAAGACTTTATAGATTTGAATACTCAAAAACCATAGGGTTGCATGGATTGAGCCGTGCCTGCACGCTGAAGCGTTTCGGCGCGCAAGCGTGCATCTCTGTGATTAGTGGCGATTTCAATCACTGTCGCCTCTCGTTCTTCCTATCGCCACCCCTCACTCCGATGCACTCTCATGGTCACCATGCTTCCTGATCCCGACAAATCGAGACGAATTAACTAATTAACCATTCACCAATTAACCAACTCATAGGAGTATACCATGAAACACTTTTTTGTCCTACTCGCAGTCTTGGTACTTGCACTCAGCCTTGTTGGCTACAGCCAAGTCCCAAACAAAATCTCCTACCAAGGATTGCTGACAACATCTGGCGGGGCGCCTGCAATTGATGGAAATTATGATTTACAAATTGATTTCTTTGATGCCGCTGTGGCAGGAAGCTCTCAATGGTCAGAAACGCATACTGCCGTTCCGGTGCAACGAGGAACATTTAGTATTATCTTAGGCTCGCTAACATCATTGAATAATTTCAATTTCAACCGACAATTGTATATTGAAATTATTGCAACAGCAGGACCTGCAGGTCCCTCCTACCCGATAATGTTTTCACCACGCACAGCATTGGCAAGCTCTCCTTCTTCGCTTGCGCCGTGGACGGCAAACGGGAGTGGAATTTATTACAATAAGGGTAATGTCGGCATTGGTATTACTATCCCAATACACCCTTTAGATGTACGAGATTCTGCTAACAGTCTCTTTGCTGGAAGGATTGAAAATCAACACTCAGGAGGGTCCGGCTTGTTAGTTAGAACTGCAGGTACCTCCTCAACACATGATGCATTACGAGTAGAAAGTGGAGGAGGTACTAGTCGTATGATAGTACAGAACGATGGTAATGTCGGCATCGGCACTACTGCCCCGGCCCAGAAACTGGATGTCGAAGGAGATATGGAAGTAGGAAGCGGCGCCTATCCTGTTACCTTTTTTAATGAGATTACAGAGATTGGTAACTGGGGACTTTCACTTAATATTAACGGAGCCGACAGAGCAGCGATTGATAGATTGGGAAATTCGTTTTTCAAGGGCGATGTCGGCATAGGGACTACTAGTCCTAATACAAAGTTACATGTCTTTGGCGGAACCGATGCCTCACTTGCTGATGGCTCCGGTTTCGCAGTCATCGGAGATATCAATTCAACGAATATCGTCATCGACAACAATGAGATTATTGCAAGGAACAATGCCGCTATTTCCGATCTCTATCTGCAAGCACTTGGTGGAAGGGTACACGAGGGCAGTGGTTCTCCCAATACTGCATCCAAAATGACTATCAGAGCAGAAGGCACAGACCGAGCCTTATATCTGGAAAACAATTCTGTAGGCTTTGCTACGTTTTATGCAAGCAATTCTGATGCGAATGGTCTCGCAGGAGTATTCATAGGAAACGTATCTGTAAGTGGCAATCTATCTAAGAGCAGCGGCTCGTTTAAAATCGATCATCCTCTCGACCCTGCAAATAAGTACCTTCTTCACTCCTTCGTTGAGTCACCGGACATGATGAACGTTTACAACGGAAACATTGTCCTCGACGCAAAAGGTGAAGCATCCGTAGAATTGCCAACATGGTTTGAAGCGCTCAATAAGGATTTTCGATATCAACTTACGGCAATTGGGGCACCGGGACCAAACCTTTATATCGCACAGAAAGTTAAGAACAACCGTTTCAAGATTGCCGGCGGAACTCCGAGCGCTGAAATTTCGTGGCAGGTAACAGGCATCAGACATGATGCCTATGCTAACACTAATCGTATCCCCGTGGAAGAAGATAAACCGGTGACTGCGCGAGGACGTTATTTGCATCCTGAAGTGCACGGACAACCCAGGGAAATGCGGATAGACCCGGAGTATGTGAAAGCGGCTGAAACAAACGAATAATGAGACTTGAAAATCAAAGATTTTAATCGTACGTTACTATCAAATTCCACTATCCACCAATCAACTACATGAGGGTTTTATGAAATATTTTACATTGTTCTTTATTTATCTTCTTGTTGTCGTTTCTGCGCAATCACAGGACATAGAATCAGAACCTGTCAACAAAAGCGAGCTTAATAAATTTGTTCCCCAAAAGACAACATCACAAACTCTCTTACCGGCAGTGCCGCTCAGTATGTCGTACCAAGGATTGCTGACAACATCTACTGGCACACCGGTAACGGATGGTAGTTACACTGTTCAAATCGAGTTATACGACTCGCTCAACGGCGGAACACAGCTCTGGACAGACACATTTACTCCAACAGTTACTAACGGAACATTTAATGTAATCCTTGGTTCTGGCGCCCCGCTGAATGTTGTCTTCGATAAACAGATGTATGTGCAAGTAACGGCTACGGCCGGACCTCCCGGACCCTCCTATCCACTCACGTTTTCACCCCGGTCGGTACTGACAAGCGCACCATACTCTCTCGCACCTTGGTCACCTAGTGGTGATAATATTTTCTATAACAAAGGCAACGTCGGCATCGGGACGACAAATCCTGCGCGGATGCTTCACCTGTATGGCTCGAATTCGGGGCAGCGTCTCGAATCCACACTCAGTGATATCTGGACGACAACCGAGTACGTGACGAACGCACGGGAGTGGCACACAGGTGTCGGTGGCTCCACAGTCGGTAATGACGTTAAGAGCAAATATTACATTTTCGATGCGACGGCGGTGCAGTTCAGGATGGCGATAGACATCTCCGGCAACGTCGGTATCGGCACCACGGCACCGACGCAGAAACTGGATGTTCAAGGAGATATGGAAGTAGGAAACGGCGCCTATCCAATTACCTTCTTAAACGAAATTACGGAGATTGGTAACTGGGGACTTTCACTTAGTATTAACGGAACCGACAGGGCAGCGATTGACAGACTTGGAAATTCGTTTTTCAAGGGCAACGTTGGCATAGGTATAGCCAATCCCGTCGCAAAACTACACGTCTCTCAATCTGGCACCAACACAACAATCATGGTTGAAGATCCAACAGCTAGAGCAAGAATCGGGATGATCGGACAACCTACTTTTGGTAACAACGAGTTCGGCTTCGGCAACATAGACCTTCAATTTGGCATCATTACTGACAACACTTTCGCAGGTTTCTCAGAAAAAATGCGTATCACGACGGGTGGCAACGTCGGCATCGGGACGACCGCTCCCGCCAAGCTCCTCCATGTGAATGGGCCATCTGGCAGCGGAGAACAACAAGTCCTGCGGCTCAGCCGTCTCGGTACCCTCATCGGCGACAACATTGCTGCGGAATTCCTTCCTGCCGCAGGTACTCTGACGGTACCTGCGAAGATTGTAGGTATGGCAACAGGGGCAGCCGACGTAGAGTTGGCATTCCACACGGTAAACGCTGGTGTGCAGTCCGAAATAATGCGTCTCAGTGATGATCAAGTCGGCATCGGGACTGCCAGTCCTTCAGCGAAATTTGAGGTCGAGTCAAACGGTGCTACTGCGGCTGCCTTCGATAGGCAAACAGATGACGGACCAGTAATTCTTATTCAACAAGCTGGCACTACGGAAGGATCTATTTCTGTTTCCGGTACGACAGTTTCTTATAACGCATTTACCGGTTCCCACTATGGCTCAACAGAGGAAGTCATTGAAGCAGGAACGCTTGTATCGTTTACCGGCTCCAACAAACGTTTTCACGGGAATGAAAAATCCGAAATCATCTACGGCATCACAGCTTCATCACGCGCCAATGATCCCGCATGCCTCGGTGCATACCTTGCCTTACAAGAATCCTCACAGCCGGAAGGATCCGAGAACCCGCACCTCATCATGGCAGTCGGTAACGGCGAAATGTGGATTACGGATGACGGAAGAAATATTGAAGCGGGTGATTACCTTATCTCCTCCGATGTGCGGGGGCACGCTATGAAAGATGATGAGGAGAGATTTCCCATCGGACACGTCGTTGCCCGTGCGGCTGAGAAGGTCGACTGGAGCAGTGTGGGCGAATCATTTGATGGGCACAAGCATAAGAAAATCTCGGTGCTCTTCGGTAACTTTGTCAGAAGCAGTGTAACTAATTTGACCAAAGAAGTACAAGAGCTGCGCTCTATGGTAAAATTACTTGTGGGCAAGCAACAAAGTGCAAGCGAGAAATCGATCGGTGAGTTGAAGTAACAGAAAATTAGAATATTAGATTGACATTCAAAAATAAATAATTATTTCATGACCCTATATTCATAGGAGATATGACAATGAAAACAATATTATTAACAATAGTTCTTTTGATTCTTACAAGCTCCGTGCTTGTTGGTCAAACAATTATCCACCCCTGGCATGTTGTCGATCGAGGCGGAGGCAAATCAACATCAGGAGGGATTAACCTCCACTCCTCCATCGGACAAACGGCGATACAAGCCAGTGCGTCCGGAGGTATTAACCTCGAACCGGGGTACCTCCCCGGTGTCAGACAACTCGGAGGGGTGCTTACAACGCTTGAATATGGGACAGAAGATACATGGAATATGGTCTCCGTGCCACTCATCATGAGTGACTATCTGAAAACGACGCTCTATCCAACAGCAAACTCTGTTGCGTTTGCGTATACGGGATCGTATCAGCAACGTGACACGCTTCGTAACCTTATCGGGTATTGGGTGAAATTTCCTGCATTGAAGACAGTGGAGTTCACCGGCACGGCAATCACCAAAGATTCTGTCAACGTGAATACTTCATGGAATCTGATCGGATGCCTGTCATATCCTGTCAAGACCTCTGGTATTGTGCCTATCGGGACAACAGTAACCTCAAGCTATTTTGGGTATAGTGGCATATCGGGATATTACACCGAAGACACACTGAAACCGAGCCGCGCATACTGGGTGAAAACAAGTAGCGCTGGCCAGTTGGAAATGACAACGGGTTCTGTTATGATTGCTCCATCCGTGTCATCAGCAATAGTAACCAAACCCAAGATGGATAGAGAGCCGGAAGAGAGCTTCAGCAGTCTAACCATAAAAGATGCACAAGGTCGTGAGCGAACACTCAAGTTCACGTCAGGAAGTACCGATCTCGACCTGACGAAGTACGAGCTTCCCCCCATTCCACCGACGTTTGATGTTCGCTATATATCCAACAGAGCATTGGAAACAGCAGAACCGGGCAAAACAAAGGATGTTGCACTCCGCATCTCCTCTGCCGATTATCCGCTGAGTATTTCGTGGAAGAGTTATGCTGAAGCATCACTCATTGTCGGCAAGGATATCACGGCATTAAAGGGAGAAGGCACGATGCAAATTAAAGATGCTGAATTGTCAATCAAGTTGCGACTTGCCCCCTCACAAGGACAGGAACTGCCGAAGCAATTTGCCCTGCATCAGAATTATCCGAATCCGTTTAATCCTGTAACAACTATTCGTTACGACCTGCCGATAGCATCGAGGGTTACGTTAATCATCTATAACCTGCTTGGACAGGAAGTTACGACACTCATTGATGAACAGCAGGAAGCTGGTTACAAAACAGTGAAATGGGATGCAGTATCGATTTCGAGCGGCTTGTATTATTACAGATTAGTTGCCGGTGATTATACTGCAGTAGAAAAAATGATGGTGGTGAAATAACGTAGGAGTAAGTTTTGAATTGCAGCTTTCGTTATTATAACATTCTCCCTTCATACCAAGGGAGATGTCCCGACGTAGGATGTCGGGACAGAGGGTTTGTCCTTATTCAGTCATGATAACGCTCGTTTTCTTGAACCCTCCTATAATCTGGCGCAGAGCGCTATGGCGCTTTAGGCGCTCACTCCCTTTGATAAAGGGAGGATGCATTAATGGCTACTCACTATCGTACGAGATAAGCGAAAAAATATCATGACCTTTGAGCTTTTCCCGTCCTTTGAGAAAGGAAAGCTCGATGAGAAAAGCTATACCGATAATGTTACCTGCAAGTTGATCGACTAACTTGCAGGTAGCTGACGCGGTGCCGCCTGTAGCAAGGAGATCGTCGATAATAAGTACACGCTCCCCTTTTGTAATTGCATCCGTATGAATTTCTAACGCATCAGTGCCATATTCAAGCTGGTACTCTTGTCGAAGTGTTTTTGCAGGGAGCTTCTTCGGCTTTCGTACAGGAACAAATCCAGCTTCTAACTTACTGGCAAGCACACTGCCAAAAATAAACCCGCGCGATTCGATGCCCACCACTTTGTCGATATGCAAATGTTTATAGCGTTCATAAAACTTCTCGATAGTATACTGAAACGCCTTTTTATCCTTGAGCAGAGTTGTAATATCCCGAAAGACGATACCTTTCTTTGGAAAATCAGGGATGCTGCGAATATATTGTTGAAGCACGCTTGCGCCTACCATTCTAATTTTTCCTTCTTAATAAACGACTCAATGCCTTTTTTAAAATCATCTGTCTTGCGGGTGAGAGCATTCAGATTTGCAGCGTATTCCAAAGCGTCATTCATTTCCATTTCATTAAAACGTGTAAATAAATCCTTCGTAAGGAGAATTGAAGATGCACTTGTTGTTTTAGACAAATGGTTGGCAAACTCGTACACGGTCGGAAGAAGCTTACTGTCATCAACTACTTCAGTTACCAGCCCCCGTTCTTGCGCTGTCACAGCATCAAGAATATCTCCCCGCAAAACAAACTCCCTTGCCCTGCCCTCGCCCATGCGTTTCATGAGAAAGATGAGAATGAGCGCAGGTAAGAAACCAAGACGTACTTCAGGCACACCGAGTTTAGCTTTCTCGCGAGATGCATAGACAAAATCACATGCCGCTACCATGCCGCACCCGCCCCCCATTGCCGGTCCGTTGACCGCTGCTATGACAGGTTTCTTCAAACTATACATGAGATGCAGCATTCTCATGAGAGCGCGTGCATCCTCGAGATTTTCTTCGTGCCCCAACTGAGAATATTTTTGGAGGTAATCGAGGTCCATGCCGGCACAGAACGCAGTACCGTTTCCCGTCAGCACGGCTATACGTACTTCACTGCTGCGATTTACGATATTGAATACATCAAGAAGCTCTTTGATCATCATATCGTCTAATGCATTTCTGCGTTCGGGACGATTCAATGTTATCGTTGCTACTCGATTATCAACCGAATAGGTAAGTGATGAATAATTCATGCGTGTCAAAATAAGAAACTTCTTTGCAAATCTCAAATTTCATAAATAAAAAAGCCCTGCTTAACAACGTTGGCAGGGCTTCCTATTATTCACATCAGAAGTAAATTATACGCAGAATGCCTTAGTACTTCTCAAGATATTGATCAATCTCCCATTGAGTTACATGCATGCGATAAGCATCCCACTCCGCATTCTTGAGGTCTTTGAACTTTGCGAATGTGTATTCACCGAGAGCTTTGCGAATAACACTATTCTTCTCAAGAAACGAAATTGACTCCATGATATCGCGTGATAAGGTATCTATTCCGCGCTCAGCGGCTTCTCCGTCGGTAAATTCATAAATATTCTCCTCAACGGGTGCCGGCGGGACCATCTTTTTCTCTATGCCATCCAATCCGGCAGCAAGCATGACCGCAAACGCTAAATAAGGATTTGCAGATGGATCCGGACAGCGCAGTTCAGCACGCACAGCCTTCTCGCGTCCGGGTGTATACCGTGGAATACGAATCAATGCAGAGCGGTTCCTCTGCCCCCATGCAATGTATACCGGTGCTTCATAACCGACAACCAATCGTTTGTACGAGTTTATTGTTGGATTGAGGATAGCATTCATCGCTTTAATGTGCGTCAGTTGTCCCATGATGAAGGACTTCGCCAATTTCGAAAGATGGTATTCATCTTTAGGATCGAAGAAAAGATTTTTTCCTTCTTGACTGAAGAGGCTTTGATGCACGTGCATCCCGGAGCCGTTAATGCCGGCAATGGGCTTCGGCATAAACGTAGCGTGCAGGTTATGATGTGATGCGACATACTTCAGCGTATACTTTAACGTGGACGCCTGATCAGCCATCTTGAGCGCATCACCGTACTTAAAATCGATTTCATGCTGACCGATAGCAACCTCATGATGAAGCGCTTCAACGTCGATACCGAAGCCATGTAGTGCAGAGGTCATCTCTTGCCGAATCTCCATTGCCAAATCTGTAGTTTGGTCGAAATACCCGGCAGTGTCGTGCGGAAGCGGCATGAGCTTGCCATTTTCTCTCCGGAAGAGGAAGAACTCTAATTCAGGACCCACATTAAACACAAATCCCATTTTGCGAGCGCGCTCGAGCTGGCGTTTCAATATGTAACGAGGGTCGCCTTCGAATGGAGAGCCATCAGGCATATACACATCGCACATAAAACGCGCAACAACAGCTTGCGAAGTATTCCGCGTCCATGGAATAATGGCGAATGTATTGGTATCGAGCTTCAGGTACATATCGCTTTCGAAAATGCGGGTAAAACCTTCAATGGATGAGCCGTCGAACCATAGCCCATCTTCGAGCGCTCCTTCAAGTTTTGTAACAGGAATGGTAACGCCCTTCAGGATGCCATTGAGGTCGGTAAACTGCAGTTGGATGAATTCCACATGTTCTTGTTTTGCAGTTTCAAGAATTGCCCTTTTCATGGAGGCGTCATTGCTCACACCGCCTTTTGTACGCTTAGTTTTTTTTGCCATAGATCTCCTATAATTATTTGTTGGGGTTGAATTTAATACGCATATGTTCTTTTGGGGAAGATAGTACAACGTTTGTTCGTGTACCGGTAACGCCCTGCCACGATTGTATTTTTGCAAGAAGTTTTTCTAATGTGGAGGTATTTTCAGTACGAATTTTTATGACATGAGAGCCCTCTCCCGTTATCGCATGACATTCAAGAATATCGTCAGTTGCCAGCGCATGCTCGACAAAACTCGCATAATGCTTCGAAGAATCGACAGATACGAAAATAAATGCGGTAATGTCCTTACCGACCTTCTTGTGATCGACGCTGGCGAAATACCCCTTTATGTAGCCGGAGTCCTCTAATTTCCTGAGACGATCGCTCACCGATGGCAAAGAGAGACCAACGATCTCAGCCAGGTCATTCCTTCGCGTTCTTCCGTTCTTTTGCAGAACGTCTAAAATTTTAACATCAATCTCGTCGAGCAATGAGATACCTTATTAAAAGAGGCAAATTTACGATTAACTTAAATAAAGAAGGAAATACTTAAATAATGCCTTAGAATATAAGGCAAAGATAGGTAAATGTCAAGGAAAAAGTTGGATGCGTATTAATATTTTACTAAATACAAAAAGGTTGGAGGATTTAGGTGGGATTAAAAGGATTGAGGGTGTTGTTCCTCTCGCTTACCTTTCATGGACTGATGTGGTTTGGGTTTGGTCATGTTACTTATCTCCTTCACTGCAAATTGCGAACTCTTTACGTTCTATAAGATATTCGAAACAGAACGTCAGGGTATCTGGTTTACCAAAAATATCGTCATATCTCATAATTCCACGCATATAGAGCTTTGTTGTTCCGCTTATGATTTTATCGTAGACTTCTTGACTGACCGGTTCAAAACTCTTTGGATGAATTTGTATTTCAGTACCATTCAGAAATGTAGATTCACCACTGTAACTCCCCCGACTGTCACCCTCAAATGGAACCCTTTGAATGTGGTGAATGGGAGAAGTGCGCAATTCAGTCATGAATTTGAAATTGTACGCTGGGGTTATACCAGTATTAGCAAGTACTATGTGAACTTGAAAATATTCAGACGGAGTTAGTCCATCATGCTTGAAATATTTAACTCCTATAAATGGCAACATGCGAATACTATCAAGATTAGTGTTAGCTGTTGGTACAACACTTCGTTTATTATTCTTTTTGGATTTTAATGGAGTGATTAACAGAGATTTTTTTGTAGTATCTGATTCTTTAAAATCCGCAAGAGAAGAATATGGAATTGTTACTTGCTTTATCATTTCGGATTTTGCGTTTTTTATAGAATCTAATGGAATAAGTTTTCCATTTATAAAAATACTGTCTTTTTTTATGGATGATTTGTCAGAATTTATTTTTTGTTTTTCACCAAAATAGTGGATTGGAATTGCCAGAAGTATTAGAACAATTGCAATGATAAGAAAGGTCTTCGCATGATTACGGTGAGTGGCAGCAATGAAGCCAGAGATTCCAAAAAAAATAACTGAGAACGATACAAGAATGTAATCGATAAACGAAAGATTCATATCTCGTTGACCGAACTAATTCTTTTTATGATTGCAGGCATATTAATAGGTGCTTCGATAATCATTATTACTTGGCGATGAATGTTTTATACATCAATCGTCCTTCAGAATTTCCTAACATCAGCCCTAAACGCTCAAGGTTATAAATATACTTATTATTTCATCTACTAACTGCTGCTTTACGCAATCCCTTTACTGCTGTAGGGATGTTCTTTTTAGAGAAGATAGAGTTACCCGCCACCAGCACATTCGCCCCTGCTTTTACTAACTCAGCAGCGTTAGCATCATCAACACCACCATCAACCTCCAAGTATGCCTTTGGATTAAACTTGGCAAGCATCGCTTTAATTTCTCGAATCTTAGTAAGCATCGGTCGGATAAACTTCTGTCCGCCAAATCCGGGGTTTACCGTCATAACGAGTACAAGGTCAACGTATGGTAGTATCTCCTTCAGCGAGGATGCGGAAGTGGATGGATTGAGCGTCACGCCCGGCTTCATACCGAGCTCGCGGATGCGCTGAATAGTCCGGTGCAGGTGTGGGCAGGTTTCAACATGCACCGTAAGCCGGTTGACACCGGCATCACTAAACTGTTGAAGGTACCGATCCGGCTGCTCGATCATCAAGTGTGCATCCAAAGGAAGCTTGGTAAGCGAGCGAATGGCTTTTGCAACCATCGGTCCGAAGGTAATGTTCGGCACAAAATGCCCGTCCATGATATCGAGGTGAATCCAGTCTGCTCCTCCCTTCTCTACCAATTTGATTTGTTGCTTAAGGTTAGTAAAATCTGCAGATAATACTGAAGGGGCTATTTTTACCATGAGGTATACGTCGGTGTATTAGTTTTCAAAGAGTTCTTTCTTTTTATCAATTGCTTGAACAACAAAAAGGTCGACTGCCTGTCCCAAGACAACCATATCCCCGCTAAGCGGGAATTGCTGAACGACGGTATTAGGCAGCAACTCAGGCGAAGGGACATACGTAATATTGCCTACTTTTAAGCCAAGCGATAATAACAATTTTTCAGCTTCAGCTAAGTTTTTTTGATTGAGATCCGGCACGGATACTTTATCGGAAGAGGTACCTTGACTTACGACGACAGAAACGTAGAGATCGCGCTTAATTTTCCTTCCCTGTAGAACGCGTTGCTCGATAACGGTATTCTGCGGATATTGATCTGAAAAATCATATTCAATTGCGCCAAGCTTCAGGTTCACACGTTCCAAAGCAAACTTGGCATCACGGAGAGTTCTTCCCCTTATATTAGGAACAGTCACCAAAATGTCGCCTCCGCTAATGGATACATATATCCTTCGCCCTCTCTTTACTCTTGCTTCGGCATTGGGATTTTGGCGTATAACAACGCCCATCGGATATTGATTATCCATAACTGTATCGGGCAATTGTAGTTTCAAGTTGAGAGAATCAAATAGTGCTTTGATATTCTCATATTTTTTCCCGACTACATTTGGAACAGTAATAATACCGCCGCTGTTGACATACCATGGAAGTACAGCATTATTAACTATAAAGAAAAGTAGTAAAACACCTCCTAAAACAAGGTATATTCTCTTAGCCGGTTTGGAAAGAAATGTTCGTTTAATGCTTGCTGGCATTAATATAAACAATAGTTAAGCATATGGGTAGAAAATATAGGAAATACTTATTCTAACCTCAAATTTAACGATTTTACATTAGTTTGCAAAGTAGTAAAATTTGTCTAAATTAATTTAGCATGATACACAGTGTAAGCCTCAACGAACATATTATTCGTACATTATTGTACTATAAGATATTTGACCACCCATTGTCTGCCAATGAATTGTTTTATCTTCTCCCTATGAATTCTCTTGACAGGGAACAATTCCGTAATTATTTGGCTGACATGGTAAATCAAGGTGCTCTCCTTTGTTCACATAAGTATTATCTTTTACCAAAAATTTCACCGGAAATTTTCATACTTCGCACACAAAGAGAAAACTACGCACGTAGAAAAATGAAGATAGCGCGATTAATGACTCATGTAATAAAGAGATTTCCATTTGTCAGGGGAGTGTTTCTCTCCGGAGATCTTTCAAAAGGGGTAGCTCGTCAGGATAGCGATATAGACTATGTTATTGTAACAGCGCCTCACAGACTGTGGATATGCCGTGCACTGCTCGTTATTTTCAAAAAAGTGTTTCTACTGAATAGCAAGAAATATTTTTGCCTTAACTACTTTGTTGCGACTGATCAACTCAAACTTGAGGATCAAAATTATTATACAGCAACGGAGATTGCTCACCTCAAGCCATTGTATAATATCGAAATCTTCCTCCGCTACATGAATGCAAATTCTTGGGTTAAACGATTTTTCCCAAATTATAAAGTATTTGCATTGAATCATAACAAGCCTAACAGTCGTAGAAGCATTTTGCAAAAGATTTTAGAGGTATTCTTTTTCGGAAGATTTGCTAATCATCTTGATTTCTGGCTGATGAATACTATGAAACGTATATGGGCTAAACGTTACCCTGAATATGATGAGCATACACGGGATAAAATCTTCCGATGTACGCCTACGGAATCGTGTGCATATGTCGGAAATTTCTCAGATAAAATACTCTCATTATATAAAGAACAACTGCAACAACATGGCTTACATTTTCAGAACATTGCACAATAAACTATGTCTGATGTTCTATTCACACATTCTTATTTCTTAAAGTTTGATCCCAAAGAGCATAGCGCCATGATGCCCTATGCTCCAATAGGTACACTTTATGCATCCGCATATCTACAGAACACAGGATACTCAGTTGTTTTGTTCGATAGCATGCTCGCCGAGAGTGAGCATGAGATTATTTCTATGTTGCTATCGCATAAGCCTCGAGTGGTAGTAATCTACGACGACGATTTCAATTACTTGACAAAAATGTGTTTAACGAGAATGCGTGAGGCGGCATTTACTATCAGCCGATTATCAAAGGAATTTGGCTGTATGGTTATTATCCATGGATCGGATCCAACAGACCATGTCTCGAGCTATCTCGACCACCATGCAGACTATGTCATCATCGGCGAAGGAGAACATACACTCCTCGAATTAGTAAATCATCTCTTAAGAAATGAGCCTTCTCAGATTACTTCTATCCGTGGAATAGCCTATAAAGATAACGGTACTATCAAACGAACGGAGCAACGCAACATAGTTACAAACCTCGATGACCTTCCTTTCCCGGCTCGCCATTTGGTTGATGTTGAGAAATATCGACAGCATTGGAAGCAACGACATGGTTATTTCTCGATGAACATGGTGACGACGCGCGGTTGCCCATTTCATTGTAACTGGTGCGCAAAACCGATTTACGGCCAGGTTTATCATACACGAAGCCCGGAAAATGTTGTCGAAGAAATGCTGATACTAAAGAACCAGTATCATCCCGACCACCTATGGTTTTGTGATGATATTTTCGGTTTAAAGCCGGGATGGGTGCAACATTTTTCTGATGTAATACAACACCACAACGCAATCATTCCCTTTAAATGCCTTTCTCGTGCAGACTTATTACTGAAAGATAATACCATTGAGTCTTTACGTACATCGGGGTGTCAGACTGTGTGGATAGGAGCGGAATCCGGTTCTCAAAAGATACTCGATGCAATGGAAAAAGGAACTACAGTCGAACAAATCTACCAATCTTCTCAACAACTTCATGACTATGGAATTCGAGTTGGTTTCTTTTTGCAATACGGTTACCCCGGAGAAACTAAAGAAGATATTGAATTAACATTGAAGATGGTAAAAGACTGTAAGCCTGATGATATCGGTATCTCTGTATCTTATCCTCTTCCCGGGACAAAGTTTTATGAAACTATGAAGAGTACACTTGGTGAAAAGCAAAACTGGATAGATAGCCAAGATCTTGACGTCATGTTTCCAAGCACGTATTCTAAGGATTTCTATAGAGCACTACATACTATTACTCATAAGAAGTTTAGAATTTGGCAAGGATTGGACTTTATCAAAGAGGCAATGTCACACCCCTCTAAAATTAATAAACATATGCTTAGACGAATTGCTGCTACAGGCTACCACACTATTACATTGCCGCATCATATGGCGAGAATGAAATCACTCGCAAACCGAAATCATACATCGAATTAATTCTATCCTTACATGGCGAGTCTATTATTTCTTCAAAATATCGATTATGAGTTTCTGGGACCAATGTATATCTCATCGATGGTTAAGCGAGAAGGACATCATTGTCATCTTTCGTTAGGAAAGACGCTGAGTGACTTCAATGATGATATTGTACGTTCCAAACCTGATATTGTCGGTTTTTCAGTCATGAGCGGAAGTCATCATTGGGCTATATCCATAGCTCAACAGATTAAGCAAGAGTATGGTATTCCTACTATTCTTGGCGGCGCACATCCAACTTTTTTTCCCGAAGTGATTGAGAAAGACGGTATTGATATGGTCCTTCGCGGCGAAGGTGAAGACGCTATGAGTGACTTATTGCAAAAATTTGATCGACGTCTTCCATTCACTAATATTCCAAACATATGGTTTAAAAATGGCAGCGTTTATAAAAACGATGTACGATCATTACGGACACACCTCGACGACTATCCATTCCCCGACCGAAATCTTTATAATTCTCTTCAAGGAAAATTGGACCGCTCAGTACGTAATGTTATCACTTCTCGCGGATGTCCCTGGCACTGTAGTTTCTGCTTTGAAGACTCTATGAGAGAACTCTATGATGGAAAAGGCAAATATGTGCGAATTCGAAGTATTGAAAACGTGCTTGAAGAATGTGTTCAACTAAAGAATGGCACCAATGTAGAAACGATTTACTTTGCCGATGATGTTTTTGGAATGAGCAAGAAGTGGTTGTACGAGTTTCTTCCACGCTATAAATGTGAGGTGAACCTGCCCTTCATTTGTCTCGTTCGCGCTGACATCGTTTCCTCAGACCCTGATTACTCATACCGTTTGGCAGAAGGCGGTTGTCAATCAGCGTTCTTCGGTGTAGAGTCTGGCAACGAGGAGCTTAGGAACAGAGTTCTTGTCAAGCAACTATCTACTCTTCAGATTGAAACTGCAGCTAAGTATTTGCATGACGCGTCAATCCCTTTTCGCACCTATAACATTGTTGGACTGCCCGGTGAGACTTTGAACGATGCACTCTCCACAGTCGAGCTTAATATCAAAATTAAGGCTGACTACCCTTGGTGTTCCGTGTTTTCTCCATTTCCGGGCACAGCACTAACACAATTTGCAATCGATGCAGGATACCTCGATCGTGAATTCGACCCTGACACTCTCTCTCAATCGTTTTTTACTGATTCTGCTTTACGACAAGAAGCTATCATGGAAATGCAGAATCTTCAAAAGTTATTCCAAACAGCAATTCTCTGGCCCCGTTCATTTCCATTAATTAAGAAACTTATTCGCATACGTCCAAACATTATTTTTACTTTGTGGTTTGGACTTATTTATTTTTATGTCTATCTAAAAAGTGAACGAAGAAGCTTTTGGAGAACATTGAAATTTGCTCTCAGTAATTACAGACATGTACTGGCAAAACAATGACGAATGAATATTAAATCTTCTGAATAACTGAGAAGATGGACTTATTACTTACACATGGTTATTTTCTGCTAGAAGATGAGGCAGAGAAAAGAATAATGAAGCCCTACCCTCCTTTAGGGATTCTTTATATTTCGTCCTACCTTAAGTCTAAAGGTTTTGATGTTAATGTGTTTGATACGACGTTTAAGCAAACATCTGATTTTTTTACATTCATTGATACACACAGACCATCAGTCGTTGGCATTTACGTCAACCTCATGACGAAGCTTAAAGCCCTTGAGATCATTCGTTATTGCAAGCAGCAAGGATCTACCGTTATCGTCGGCGGACCTGACGTGCCAGAATATGCTGAGGACTATATTCGATACGGTGCGGACGTTGCAGTTCTCGGTGAGGGTGAGACGACAATGGAGGAACTCCTCCCTGCTCTGTTAGCAAATCACAATTTGGATGCTATTACGGGAATTGTTTTTAGAAATGATAGTGATGCAATTATTCGAAATAACCAAAGAGCTTTATTACAAGATCTGGATAGCCTGCCATTGCCAGATAGAGATGCAATAGATATTTGTGAATATATCAATACGTGGAAAGTGCATCATGATATGGGATCAGTATCTTTGATCTGCGCAAGGGGATGTCCTTTTACGTGTACATGGTGCAGCAGATCAGTCTTCGGAGAAACGCATCGTAGGCGTTCGCCAAAAAACGTAGTAACTGAAATTGAATTACTTCTTGAAACCTACAAACCCGATATGTTGTGGTTCGCTGATGATGTTTTCACAATTCACCATAAATGGTTTTATGAATTTTATGATGAAATGAAACGACGCAACATTAGGATTCCGTTTGAATGTATTTCTCGAGCCGATAGACTGAATGAAGATATTTTAAAGAAAATGGCTGATCTTGGCTCCTTCAGAATATGGTTTGGTTCCGAAAGCGGGTCCCAACGAATCCTTGATGCAATGCAACGACGGGTATCTACTGAAGAGATTCTGCACATCACTCACCTTGCCCAACATTATGGAATACAAATCGGTTTATTTGTCATGCTTGGATACCCCGGCGAAGAAATATCTGACATTGTAGCTACAGCTGAACATCTTAAGAATGCTGGAGCAGATACATTTTTAACAACACTTGCGTATCCTATCAAAGGGACTGAGTTTTACCATGAAGTTGAGCATCAACTCAAGAATGGTATGGCTTGGGCTGAAGGCACTGACCGCAATCTGAAATTCTCAGGGAGATATTCTGATAGCTTTTACTGGTTTGCTAATCGCTTTATTACAAATGAGGTTCAGTCCCATAATCTTAGAAAATCAAAACAAACTAGTTTCATTAAAACGACATCATCATTTGCAAAAGCAAAGATAGCGCGTATTGGTATGGAGTTAACTAAAACAGCACGATCATGACCGATACTCTTAGCTCAAATACTATACATGCTTTCGATGTACTTGCCCCTGAATATGACGAGACATTTGAGAGCAGTATTATCACTCAACATATTCGCTCAGTTATCTCAAAAAATATATTACAATGCTTTAAGGCGGGACAGCATGTACTAGATATAAATTGTGGCACCGGAACAGACGCTATTATTCTTGCTAAACATGGAATACATGTTATAGCAGTTGATGCATCAGCTAAAATGATCGATATGACGCGCTCTAAAAGCATTCAACACGGCGTTGAGAAGATGATTACTGCCCACGCGCTAAGCTTTGAGAATCTTAGATCGTTGAATACCGGCACATACGATGGTATAATATCAAATTTAGGCGGACTAAACTGTACGAATGACTTAAAACAAATAGCGGAAGAATCCTATAACCTTGTTAAGCCACAAGGTATATTCATTGCCTGTGTAATGAACAAGATATGTCTCTGGGAAATAATAAGCTTTTTACTGCGTGGAAAGCTTTCGTCGGCATTTCGTAGGTCATCAGATAGGGCAGTCGATGTTAATTTAGGAGGAACGAATGTACCAACATGGTATTATACACCCAGAGAATTTGCTAAACAATTTTCGCCCTGGTTTAAGCTGGAAAGAATATATGGAGTAAACATTCTGTCACCCACACCAAATTCAAAGTCGTTCTCAACAAAATATGAACAACTTACATTCAATCTTCTTGAACTTGATAATGTCGTGCGAAACTACTTCCCTTTTTACTCCTTAGGTGATCACTTTGTTGTTGAGATGCGAAGTTTGAAGAAATGACCATTAGCTTGATGAGAAATATAGACCGCTTTGTGGGTGTTCCATTATGTTGGATTTCAGGTTGCTTTCGTTTATTCTCACGTACAACTCAGCACACTCTTATAAAGAGAATTCTTGTTATCAAATTCTTTGGTATGGGCAGCATCATACTTTCAAGTCCTGCGTTATCGCTATTACGTACACGGTATCCTCAAGCTCAGATTGACTTTCTTTCATTTGACTCTAATAAAGAATTACTCGAACGATACCCATTAATCGATCATGTCATGATTATTAGGACTTCCACCCTGTATCTATTTGTTAGAGATACGTTAAATATTATTTTTCATATTCGTCGTTCGAACTATGATGTTGTGTTTGACTTCGAATTCTTTTCGAAATTTTCAACGCTGTTAAGCAGCTTAAGTTGTGCTAAGCATAGAATTGGTTTTGCTATTCCTACACTTTGGAGAAAATTGCATTTAACTCAACAAGTTTTTTTAACTAAAACCAAGCATGTAAGCATAGCATTTTGTGAACAGGTTTTCTGTCTCACAGGTGTTCAACCTGTACCAGCAATAATGCCGCCTCAAATTTTTCAATATGATGTAGAATTAATGAAAGATAAATTGCCGCTCAATGGAAAACAGGTGATTGCCATAAACGTTAATACCAGCACAACCTTCGTTGAACGTCGTTGGCAATCGGAACGGTTTGTAGATCTGATTAATAAGCTCTCGATGGAAACTGAAGCTTACTTCTTTTTTGTAGGAATTGATAAAGACTGGCAATATGTCCAGAATATCATCGATGCCACAGCAAATCATCGTCGATGCTACAATATTGCAGGATTGCTTTCAGTTCCAGAGTTGGCAGCATTACTTCAACAATGTGAAATGCTAATTTCTAATGACAGTGGTCCAGTACATCTCGCTGCTTCACTTGGTACACCTGTTATAGCATTATATGGTCCTGAGTCTCCTCATTTTTATGGTCCAATTGGGAGTACTGCCTCGGTAATCTACAAGAAAACACATTGCAGTCCTTGCATGAATATCTTTACAGCAAAATCATTTTCTTGTCCATATAATGCTAATTGTATGAATGAGATCCAGGTAGATGACGTCATGCAGTCTATTAAGAACATTTCCGTGCAAGCTTGAAAAATATTCTCCAATATATTTGCATTGCCTTACTTTCTGCATTCATTATATGGCGGGGCATTATTCCAGCTATGACCGCCGTAGATACAGATTTCCCGAATTACTATACCGCTTCACGGCTACTGCTTGATGGAAAAGATATTTCCCGCATTTATGATGATCGTTGGTTTCAAGAACAAATTTCGTCTTTTGGAATCGATCAGCAAGGCATCTTTACTCCATTCCCTCCTATCACTGCATTTCTAATGGTGCCACTTGCAATGTTGTCACCACAAACTGCCCTCCGTGTATGGACAATTATTAACATAGCACTAGTAGTATGTACAATCATAGTAACTACAAAAATATCAAAGAAGAATTGGAAATGGTGTACTCTCATAATTCTTAGCAGTGGAATTGCGCTCATAAATAACTTTCGCTTTGGGCAAATGTATTTGTTGCTCACACTATTGATACTTCTCGGATATTACTTACTTCAAAAAGAAAAGATAATAGGATCGGGCATCTTGTTAGGCATTGGCGCTGCATTTAAATATTTCCCTTTTGCTTTTCTTCCATTATTTATTATAAGAAAACAATGGACTATTGTTTTATCCTTCATAGCAACAGTGGTGTTTATTTATTATGTTGGGCTTGCCTTCTTGGGAATCGATGTGTATAGCCGGTTTTTTTCTACGGTTATACTAAATCATACAGAAGGTAATCTCCACAATCCATTTAGTGCTACATATCAATCATGGAGCAGTTTGCTTCATCGAATATGTATTTACGATTCGGAGCTTAACCCAACACCACTTTTCAACTCATTCACACTTTACAACTTATTAAAATATCTCATCGTTACATCAGTCATAGGGGTATTAGTTTGGCTTATGATACGAACTCGCTATGTAAGTAATGAGTTAAAACTCTCAATTCAATTATCTCTATTCACAATTACAGGGTTGCTTTTGCTGCCTGCATCAGCAACATATCATTTTTTAATTCTAATCTTGCCTATCGCACTTCTTCTCAGCAACAGCCCATGGAACATTTGGCAAAAGGTATTGTTGGGTAGTTATGCAATGATAGGCTTTATGCCATATAGATTTTTTCGCACCTATGAGGGACAAGGTTGGCATACTTTACTTGCTTATCCTCGTCTATGGCTTATAACAGTCATGTTTTTTGCTGTTTGCTGTTACATAATAATGTTAACTCATAAGAAATTTAACTCAGTGTCCTTGGCTTTATGAATTCGAAATTTTGGATTATAATTATTGGGGGAATATTTCTAGCAATTATTGTGTCCATTCAATACTATTTTTTGAAAAAGATACTACGATATATTCGTTTAAATCAAAAATCGTCGCTCTTTCGAACTATCGTTTTATCAGTATTTACACTTTTTGTTGTACCCTTGATAGTTCTTATGATATGGCAGCCTAAACTAGGGCGTGCACCGGATTGGGTAATAGCATTTTGTATTTTCCCATTATATATCTGGCATTTTTCTTTTTCTATGCTATTTCTTACAATCATTATAGGAAAAGCCATTCAACTTCCTTTCCGTTGCGTAGCCTGGGTTATGAAGAAATTTGAAACCACAAAAATCTGGTTATTAGGCAGAAATGTACAAAGGTTTGATACAAAGAGAAGAGTTTTTCTGCAACATGGGATTACAATTTTAGCAGGCGCGGCGTTGACGAGTTCCACCATAGGTGCATTTCGTAGAAATGAATTTAAGATAAGCTACGTCACTGTTCCGATTGCATCTCTGCCTGATGAATATGTTGGATTTACCATATCATTACTGAGCGACATCCATTCTAGTGCCTTCATGACGAAGGAAACAATGAGCCGATATGCCAAAGCTACGAATGAATTAAAATCTGATATCATCACTGTTGTTGGCGATTTTGTAAATAGCCAAGCTGATGAAGTGTACCCATTTGCTGAGGCATTCTCAGAACTAAAGTCCCCATACGGCGTTTACGGTGTTCTTGGTAACCATGATTATTATACTCGAAATGTTGATGTCGTAGCAAAACAAGTAGATGAGTGTGGAATACGACTTTTAGTAAATGAGCGTCTTTACCTCGAGAAGGACTCTCAGAAGTTATGGATACTTGGGGTTGATGATGTTGGAAATACTACAAAAGCTGATCAACTAATTGATAAATTAGCGCATGGAATTAGTGAAGCTACACCAAAACTTCTGCTGTGTCATCGTCCTTATTACTTTGAGCAAGCTGCGAATCGTAACATTAATCTAACATTATCTGGACATACACATGGGGGGCAAATTGTCTTTGCTAAGCTTGGAAAAGATATTTATTCGTTTGCACGTATAGCTTCTCCGTATGTGGCAGGTATGTATACTATTGGGTCATCACACATGTATGTGTCACGTGGAATAGGAACGGTTGGCGTTCCTGTAAGAATTAATTGTCCTCCGGAAATTACTAAGATTACATTGGTCAAGGCGTAACATGGTCCTGTTATATTATCCACAAAATACACCTCCCCGATTGGGGCGTTTACCGTTGTCTGTGCTTGCTCTGGCCGCTGTAATGGATGGGAAATATGACTACAGGATTGTAGATGGTAATGTGGACCGTAATGCATTTCATACCGTTTGCCAACTCTTTACTTCAAACCATGCTATTAAAGTATTAGCAGTTTCTGTAATGCCAGGAACCCAGTTGATGAATGCCATACAGCATTGTAAACAGATAAAGAAACTGTTTCCCTCAGTAACAATTGTCTGGGGCGGCTACTTCCCTTCGATGCACAGTGATTCAGTAATTAATACACCATACATAGACTACGTTATAAGAGGTCAGGCAGAGTTAAGCTTTCTTGAATTATTAAACAAATTGGAATGTGGAGCACAATTAAACGAGGTTCATAATTTATCCTATCGTGACAATGGTACAGTTCAGCAAAATCCAGAATATCCCATATACGATCCGAATCTTCGCCCTTTCTTTCCATACGAAAAGGTACATATGGATGCTTATGCAATCCCTACATTTATAGGAACCAGAACATTCTGCCACGAGACAAGTGTTGGTTGTCCACATAAGTGTAATTTCTGTGGTGTTGTCGATATTTTTCACAGTAGATGGAAAGCGGAAACTGTTGACAGAACAATAGATACAGTTCGTTTGCTTAAAGATAAATATGGCATGGATGGAATAGAATTCCATGACAGCGAATTCTTTGTCTCTGAAAAACGAGTCACTGAGTTATCACACAAACTTATCGATCTCGATATACAGTGGTGGAGTGAGGGCAGAATAGATACGCTTCTTAGCTATGATCGGGAAACATGGAAATTGATGGAACGAAGTGGTCTTAGAATGATATTCTTTGGAGCAGAATCAGGCCTTAATGAAACATTACAGCTCATGGATAAAGGAGGAGTCACCATTGAGAAAACCAAAGAAATTGCTGCTCGATGCAAAGAATATAACATTCAATCTGAGTTTTCATTTGTTATGGGTGCCAATCCAACTAGAACTGAAGAGGATATCGACGCAACAATACAACTTATGTATGAACTGGAGCGTATTAATCCTAAATCACAAATGCATCCATTCATTTACACACCTGTTCCTTTCGGAACAATCTACGATCAAGCTGTAGAAGGAGGGCTTCGATACCCTAACAGCCTAGATGAATGGGAACAGCATGAGTGGCAGCAATATACGTTACGGCAAAACCCTCACACTCCTTGGCTCACAAGGCGCTTATATAATAAAATAGTAAATTTTAGAGCTGTTCATCAATGTTATTTTCCTAAAACAAATGATCGTATTATAGCTCGCTGGAAGCTTTCGCTTATCAAAGCACTAAGTTCATGGAGATATAAGTTGAGATTTTTTACAGGAGCAGTTGAATCTAGGCTGCTTTTGAGATTGTTCATTAATAGAGCTTCGGCTAATGAGAGTTTTTAATATGAAGAAAACTATAATCCTCTATAACCCGATAGCACCTTATTATACAATGCCGCTGCAGTTTCTTGCGCTCTCCTCTGTGATTGATCAGGATAAATACTATATCAAGATAATTGACGCACGAATTGAAAAGAATGTACATGAGGCTCATAAGAAAGTAAAAGAACTTCTACCAAATGCCATATGTATAGGTATTTCAGTTATTACAGGAACTCCAATTAAAGATGCAGTTGCAGTATCCCAAATAGCTAAACGAATATCACCTAAGACTGCAGTCGTCTGGGGAGGCTGGCACCCCTCAATTTATCCTGAACAATGTTTGCGTGAAGGATTTGCAGATTATTGCGTATTTGGTCAGGGAGAAATCACATTTCTAGAACTTCTGGATGCGCTCGAATCTAATACTGGGTTTGATAATATTCTAGGTCTTGCCTATCTCAAGCATAATGTGTTTTATCAGAACAAAGAGCGCAAATTCATAGACATCAATAATTTTCCCGCTTATGATTATAGTCAAATACCTCTGGAAACTTATTTTCATTTGAAAGGTCAACGTCAAATAGACTTTTATTCTTCTCAAGGATGTCCTTACAGATGCGCATTTTGTGCAGACCCTTATGTTTACAGCCGAAGGTGGTCCGGACTCAAAGGGTCTCGTATGCTATTTGACGTTTTCGATGCAGTCAAGAAATACCAAGTCGAAGATGTGTTATTTCAGGATGAAAATTTCTTTGCAAACAGAAATAGAGTTATAGAATTCTGTAAGGGGATAAACGAACATAATATGACTTTTTCTTGGGCTGCTACTTCTCGTGCAGATCAAATAGCTCCCCTCGACGATACTATGCTTGATATCATCGCAAAGACTAATCTTCGAAAAGTGATGATCGGGGCAGAGTCAGGCTCTCAGGAAATGTTAGATCTAATGAAAAAGGATACATTAGCTGAGGAAGCTATTATTTCAGCCCAAAAATTGTCTCGGCACGGCATTGGTGCAACATTCAACTTCATTGTTGGTTTCCCCGAAGAAGGATTTGATAACACACTCAAAACATTAAATACTATTAAAGAAATAAAACGAATCAATTCTCACTTTGAGTTCAATATCTTCTTTTTTACTCCTTACCCCGGAACTGAGTTGTTTAATTACATCGTCAACAAAGGTTATAGAGTGCCTCAATCACTACTCGAATGGAGTGATATTGATTTTATCATGTATTCTGGCTACTGGGTTAAGAAACATGAACGAAAGTATGTAGAGTGTTTTAAATTTTATACTAAGTTTGCTTCAGAACAGGATACTACTCGATTTTACCTTAGACCGCTTCGTTATCTCGCTTCAAAAAGAGCGCAACGAGACTTTTACAGTTATCCCATTGAAAAGGAAATAGTCAATTTTGTCAGGCATAAGGTTCTGCAAAGAGTAAACTGGTAAATGTTTATCGTAAAGGTACTGCGGCGCATATATTTTTTTCTTGCATTCAACCTTTATGCAAAGCAAAAGATTTCTAAGACTGATATAATAAAGCTATTAGGTTTTAGTATTGAAATCCCTCCTACCGTATTTCATCCGAGTTTATATTTCAGCAGTAAGTTTTTGGGTGAATTTCTACTCACTCTCGATCTTACCGGAAAACATGTTCTTGACATGGGCTGTGGATCTGGAATGCTATCGCTCGTTGCGGCAACACGAGGAGCAAAGGTAACAAGTATAGATATTAACGATGCTGCTGTCCACGCTACTAGGCACAATGCTAAAATAAACTCTCTGGAGGCTTCCATTACAGCTTTTGCCAGTAATCTTTTTGATGGATTAATCAACACAAACATGTTTGATCTTATTCTCGTGAACCCTCCATTTTATCCCAATGACCCTGCTGAGCTAGCAGAATACGCTTGGAAAGGTGGCGTTCATTACAACTTTATCGATCAATTTACATTACACCTTAATAACTATCTTACTGCGAATGGCAAAGCTATCTTTATCTGTTCATCTGATATGGACATAATTAAAGTAACAACACTTTTTGAAAAGCGACATTTTACTCTGCAATGCCTAAAGCAGAAAAGAGTTCTTTTTGAAAGATTATATATTTATGAAGCAGTAAGAAATCCTTGATTCTCAATACTGTTTTGTCTATATTTTCAAATCCTCATGAATAATAACAATAATGAAGTACACATCGCTCATTAAAAAAGCTCAATCAGCCAAAAAATATTCGTATTCACCCTACTCCAAATTTCGTGTGGGAGCAGCACTGCTTACATCTTCCGGGAAAATATACACTGGCTGTAATATTGAGAACAGCTCGTTTAGCTTGACTGTGTGCGCGGAGAGGACGGCAATATTTAAAGCTATTTCAGAGGGCAGTACAAAATTCAAAGCTATGGCAATTTGCACTGACTCGAGCGAAATTATTCCACCTTGTGGTGCGTGCAGGCAGGTGATGCTCGATCTTACACCGAATATAGATGTCATCCTTACTAACTCTAAGGGTAAATCCTTAGTTATGAAGGCTAACTCGCTCCTACCTCATCCATTTACAAAAAAACATTTACATTGACTATGGAAGATGTAACCCTACATAACATGCCGAGAGAGACAGGCTGGATCGAAGTCATCAGCGGATGTATGTTTAGCGGTAAAACTGAAGAATTGATACGGCGGCTTCGTCGTGCACAAATCGCTAAGCAAAAAGTCATTATCTTCAAACCTCGTATTGATAACAGGTATAGCGCTGATAGAATTGTTTCGCACAACACGCAATTCTTAGATTCAGTTGTCATCGATAAAGCTAAAGAAATAAATAAACTAGCAAAAGATGCTCAAGTAATTGGTATCGATGAGGGTCAATTTTTTTCCAATGATCTCGTAGACGTTTGTGAGGAGTTAGCCAATCAGGGAAAGCGGGTTATTGTGGCTGGCCTTGATCAGGATTATAGAGGTAAGCCCTTTGAGCCGATTCCACACCTGCTCGCAGTAGCAGAATATATAACCAAGACTTTAGCTATTTGTATGGTGTGCGGTAACCCTGCAGATCGAACACAGCGCATAACCAAGCAACAAGAACTTGTTGTTGTGGGAGCACAGGATATTTACGAAGCTCGTTGTCGTAAATGCTTCTCACCTCCCAGTGATAACTCATAAATACATTTCATTTCCTATACCAACATAATGGATATATATTCAGTCATTCGAGGAATCATAGGTACTATTGTCATCCTTGGTATCGCTTTCCTATTTTCCAATAACAAGAAAAGAATTAATTGGCGTTTAGTTGGGATGGGATTAGTCATTCAGTTTGTCTTTGCAGTCTTTATCTTGCTGAGCGAACCGTTACAAAATATATTTTACCCGTTAGGTTTTCCCAAGGTCGTTATCGAGTGGTTAGGAGAAGCGGTTGTTCACCTGCTTGATTTCACTATTGAAGGCGCAAAATTTGTTTTTGGAAAACTCGCCGTTAGCAATGGTCCGGAGAGCTTGGGCTTCTACTTCGCCTTTCAGGTGCTTCCGACAATCATTTTCGTTTCATCCTTAACATCGGTGTTGTATTATTTAGGAATTTTACAGCGAGTTGTTCAAGGAATGGCATGGATAATGGCAAAACTCATGGGAACCAGCGGTGCTGAATCACTCTCCTGCACTGCTGAAATATTTGTCGGACAAACAGAATCCCCCCTCTTCATCCGTCCCTATTTATCTACGCTCTCACAGTCTGAGTTATTGACGATTATGATCGGTGGTATGGCGACAATAGCAGGCGGCGTGATGGCGGCATATATACAGATGCTAGGGCAATCGTTCGCAGAAGTTCAAAAGTTGGACATCAATGTGGCTCAAGTAAAGTTTGCTGTACAAATATTGGCAGCGAGTACGATGGCTGCCCCGGCAGCATTATTAATTGGTAAGATTCTATACCCTGAAGTTGAAGAATCAATGACTAAGGGAACTGTAAAAATAAAGGTCGAAAAGCAAACAGCAAATGTTATTGAAGCAGCCGCAGGCGGCGCTTCCGATGGACTGCAACTTGCACTCAATGTCGGCGCTATGCTTCTCGTCTTCATAGCGTTTATTACGATGATTAACTATCTACTTCAGTCCCTCGGAAATATCACCGGCATCAACTCAATATTGATGAGCAATTTTGGTCAACTTCTTAGTATGCAACTTATCTTTGGACTCGTCTTGCAATATCTCGCATTTGCCATAGGTGTACCATGGAGCGATGCGCTTATCTTCGGCAGTTTGCTCGGAACGAAGGTTACCCTCAATGAGTTTGTTGCATATCTTGATTTAGCAAAGTTCATTCAGCAAGGGATGTTGACAGAAAAGGGAATCACGATGGCGACATTTGCGCTTTGTGGCTTTGCCAACTTCTCTTCGATAGCAATACAAATTGGGGGTATTAGTCCGCTTGTGCCTCACAGGCGCAAGGACATAGCTGCGTTAGGATTACGTGCAGTGTTAGGAGGAACGTTAGCAACTCTTCTCACAGCTACTATTGCCGGGACTCTTTTAGGATGAAACAAAAACGTCCTGAATCGCTTCAGTCCAAGATTAACGAATCAGTACGGTTTATCAGAACAAAGTCATCCTATAAGCCCAAGATAGCAATTATCTTAGGTTCTGGACTGGGAGACTTTACGAATGCAATAACACAGAGTGTTGTTATTGAAACAAACACTATCCCCCACTATCCTAACATTACAGTTGAGGGGCATCGTGGCAAAATAGTTTTTGGTAAGGTTGGCAGTAAAACAATATTGGCATTCCAAGGGAGAATCCATTATTACGAAACCGGTAACCTCGAAACAGTCCTCTACCCTATTCGCGTTGCTCAAGCTCTCGGTGTTCAAACGTTAATACTCACCAATGCAGCAGGAGGAGTGAACAAGACATTTCAGGCGGGGGATTTAATGATGATTACCGATCAAATAAACCTAACGTTTCAAAATCCACTAAAGAATAACGAACCCGCCCGACTGTCCCGACGAGTCGGGACGGGCGGGCATCGAGTATCAAGTATCGCATTGTATGATAAAAAGATATGCAACATCATTATAAAAGTCGCACAAGAAAAATCAATTGACATCAAACGCGGTATCTATTGCGGCGTTAAGGGTCCTTCCTACGAAACAGCAGCCGAGATTGAGATGATACGACGCATTGGTGGAGATGCGGTAGGTATGTCGACAGTAAATGAGGTATCGCTTGCAAAGGCACTTGGCATGAGAGTGGCGGGTATTTCTTGCATTACCAACATGGCGACGGGTATTTCAACTGAACGATTATCCCATGCAGAGGTGACAGTGGAAGCCAACAAAGTGAAGGAGAAGTTTAGCGATTTGATGAGCGGGGTAATTAAAAATATTGGCTGATGAAGCTGGCAGGCAAGTCCACAACAATGATCAGAAATTGACTGTTTAGATGAAATTGCTTACCTTATCTCAACAACACAGAGATATTGGATGAAAGAATTAAAAGAACATATTTCTCAGATACAACGACTTTGCGACCGATATAACATCAAAGCGCTTTTTGCTTTTGGTTCTGTCACGAACGACAAATTTAACGCTGACAGCGATATTGACCTCCTTGTCGATATTGACATCGATGATCCGATTGAGTATGCTGACAATTACTTTGGCTTCAAATTCCAATTGCAAGAGCTTTTCAATCGAGAGTTAGATGTATTAGAACAAAAGGCAATTACAAACCCTTTACTGAGACAGAAAATCGATCAGTCAAAAGTGCTTGTATATGCAAGATGAAATCCTAACTTGGTTAACCAGCATAAAGCAAGCAATAACAGAAATTAACCAATTTCTTCCCGACAGGAAAAATTTCCTAAACTTTCAAAAAGATATTAAGACTAAAAGAGCAATAGAAAGAAACGTGGAAATTATAGGAGAGGCTATCAGTCGTATCCTAAAAGCACAACCGGATATAGAAATATCTCACGCAAGGAGAATTGTGGACACACGAAATAGGATAATACACGGCTATGATACAGTGTCGGAAGATATTATTTGGGCTATCGTATTGAAAGAACTACCGGAACTAGAAAAAGAAGTTGATAAGCTTTTAAAGTAACAGTTATATAGTACAAGACTTTCGTCCCGACACTAAATGAGCAACACTCAGCAAAACAACTAACTTCTCGAAAGTTCAAAGGAAGATTTCAAACTGGTAACTTTCGGGAAGCTCCTATTCAATACTATGTCACACTTTCCGCCATTTAACGATGAAGCAAGAAACTACATACCAGAATAACAATTCCCCAATAAACAGCCACGGATAGAATAATGAATCGATATGAGTTGCCAGGGTCATTTCATCAGCCCACCTGACGTACACCGGAAAGGGAAAACCCATCACAAATCGACTATCATAACCGTGCGAAATAAACAACGAAAGCATGACGCACGCTCCCAAAATCCTCGCTAATAGCGAGAGTTTCGCACGGGTTGGATTAAAGAAATATTTCCAATTCATGTCAACAAGATCAACTCATATCGCACATCAAACATCTCACATTCATCACTTCCCTCACCTGATCTGCTTCCCCAATCCCTAATCTACAATCTTCAATCCAGCTCAGTTTTAACGGAGAAGTAGCATCTTCTTCACATCCGTATAGCTCGTCTTCTCCCCTTGCGCTGATATGCGATAAAAATACACGCCGCTTGCAAACTGAGATGCATTAAATTCAACCTTATGCGTACCAGCCTCGTACTGCTCGTTGTCCTTGATTGTTAACACTTCTCGACCCAAGATATCATAGACTTTGAGTGTTACCTTTGCCTTCTTTGGTAAATCAAACTCGATGATTGCTGAGGGATTGAAGGGATTGGGATAGTTTTGGTGTAATATGAAGCCATGTGGTAAATTAGGATCGTGATACTCCTTTACATCGGTAATCTCGTCTCCGTGCATACTGAGATTCGCCTCTGCAATACTTAAATCCAAGCTATCAACAATACCATCACCATTAATATCAGTCAGAGGAACAATTCGGGCTAATGGTCCTCCCTTACCTAAGTCGGCCCGAATCAAATCAAGATCACTGGCGTTAATAAAGTTATCATCATTAACATCACCCACAATGAGGCTTATTGAATCTACACGAAAGCCGTCAATGGGAGGTACATCAACTACACGGCTCAAGAACCTCGGTAGTTTGAACCAGACTCGCAATGTTTCTTCGATGATCCCAAGAGTTGGGATATCAAATTCCGATAGATTCGATACTGGTACAGCGACTGAATCTAGAAATACACGTGTCGTTTTCCTATAAATCAAGACTTTTGCACCCGGTATGGTGGATGGATACCATACGTAGCTTCCCAGATTAACATTAATGCGTGCGTGAACCATCATAGCGGATGCAAAATGAAGCATCATATCCCGAAATTGGACATACGTTGCCCAAACAAATGTTGAGATATCAAGCGGTTCAATTAAGCCATTCTGGATCATCAAGGCTGCGATAGAACAAGCCCGTGCAGCTTCGTCGAGGTTACTCGCAGCGTTCTGGAATCGAGGACCTGGAATTTGCCTTATCGACCCACTCAGATCGTAAATATTTGATGTAAGGTCAAAAAATGTTAAAGCGTCTGAAGCATTACCCGTCTGTAACATCCCGCCAACATTCTGAAGGTCAGTTTTGATTCGTGCCAATTGAACGCGTATGGAATCCAGAACAGTATATGGTTCATAAAATCGAACCGAATCAAGCTCAGCGATTAACGGGTCAAGTAGAGTAGCACCGCTTATAAACCCCTTAGACATTTCAACAAGCATATTTCCGAACGATGAGTTAACCGGAGGGGCATTCCGATCATACGTGCTTATGGTTAAGCTATCATAAATTGCAAAGAATGTACTCGAAAAATCCACAACCTTCTTGAAAGTCTCTCCCGAATCATCAGAATACCGTGGCTCGATGTTGAAACCCCATCTATCGAAAGGTGATTCAACAGAATCTGGAAGTTGAGGAGGTGGTCCTCTATATGCACTCGTATCCGGTTTGTGGCCACCGAGCTCAGGTGAATTGATCGTGCTCTCATTCCACGTACATTTTTCTGGAGAGTATGCTTCATGCATCCAGGGTGTAACTGGAAACCATGGAGGCAATTCAAAGAAACGATTGAACCTATTTGAGAATGGACAGAAATAGACTTGACTGAAACACCACCGCTCTTCCCTCCAACACCACCATCCCCAGCACAACCCGCCATTCACTACCTTTGGTTGTCCCCAGACCATACCACCACCGATGTATCGCGATGCTACTTTAAGTGCACCGAAGGGTAGTCGAGGTTGGGGAAATGGTGGAAACGGATTGAAGGATGCAGTTGCTGCGCCAATATTATTTCCTAATGCATCAGTCCAGAAGGCATTTTGAAAAACCAACGGCCCGTTAGTCGTTCGTGCGATAAAAGTGACAGCCATTTCTGGGTTCACACATGCAGTTCCCCATTCGATTACGACGGTGTTGGTTACTGTCGGGGGATTCGACGAAACGCTAGGCACAGGACAACCCGGAGCAACGACTGATCCAGGGTCCACGAAAATATTTCCACCTGTTCCACTGAACGTGACATGTAGATCAGCAGCAAATTGGCTGGTAGTGTTCACCACTGTCACTACAATTCGATCGTCTGCATCTGCTTTCGACGAAGCTAAGAGCATGATCGAGAAAATAATCGACGTTCCCGTCGGTGACCATCTAGCGAAAGTTTTCATGGCTTTCTCCTTCAAAATTATAATATCATTGTTAATTTATAATGTTTAAAACTAAAAAGTAAAATTTGATCAATTGTACACAACTCTAATTTTTTGTCAATCAACCCTTCAACCCTCTAATTGACAGGGCAACGACAGATTATTTTTGTTCTTTACTTTGTAGAAAGTCTTGAGTTTGAGTTTTATCATCCCATGTCCATGGAAGTCCATCTGCGTCGTCCTTCTTTATTCCCTCGTGCCTCGCTTTTGCTTCAACCGAAAGTTTGAGCACAGTATAACTGGCCCAGGTACCTATCTTGCATTTATCACAACCACTAGATATCAAAATTGCTATCCACAACGTACGTTCCTTAGTGTCCCCGCTTTTTATTAACGCGGGGGCATCTCATATCTTAAGAATCTCTTCACCTGTACATGGTTCTTTTGCTTTAATTAGAGCCATACCTGTACCAAATTCCTTACCTGATCTCCATTCGAACCGGCCGTTCTTATCTTGTATCACATGGTTACGGCCAATAGCGCTTTCTGAAAAATCCGTCCACTGTTTTTCGTCCCACAGCCCTCCGGGTGGTATTGCCTTTTCGAACCATTGGACAAGACAAGAATTACGCCCTTCATCCTTCCCCTCATTCTTAAAACTCACCTTTATTGATATAGTAAATTCAAGTCCTTTCCAGTCACCCTCTCGGGTGGGGTGTTTGCCATCTATATCCTTTACATCTTCGATCTTAACCTCTTCTATACAACAGCAACAAGGGTTGACTCCCTGCTGAACGAAAGAAATGTATTGGAACGTAAAATGGTTACTTTTACCCTCATTCCTCGTCGCTGGGTCACCCCTTGATGTAAGCGCCTGAACCCACCATCCAAATCCTATTGCAGTCTGGTAAGAAACAAAAGCTGTGTCTGAAGCCTGGTATTGATACGAACTCGACTGCAAAGTTCTCTGGCATAACGGTTTGTTCTTTACTATTGCATCTCGAGCAGTCTGGCTCGGTTGAATCGGGACGATGGTTAGCCTGTAAAGCGCTTGCACTCCTGCCGAGACAAAGACAGGTGTCCAAACAAATTTTGGAAGAACTTGCGCTGAGAGTGTGTCACCATCGGCTGGACTTATTAGGGTTGGTGGTTTAAGAATAAGCACAGAAGGGCTTTGACCGTGAATACTATGGCAAACGCCAAGAGATAGCAAGAGAACAATTGATAATCTTTGTATCATAAAGAACTCCACGCCATTATGTATGATGGTTGAACGAAAGAACGATATCTACACAGCGCGCGAGGTAGCCATAGATGCCGCGTCCTCTGCCGTCAGATGAGTAAACTACAACGAAAAGATTTTTACAAATGCACCCCGAGTAACTACCAAGAAGGTAAAAAGTTTTGTTGAGAAAGTCAACAAATAAAAGGAAAATTTTTTGTGGCGAATTAGTCTGATTTGAGGAAAAACCTGCCTATGATCACTGATTATCGCTGATTTTGCTGATCGCAACGCAGATTGCAGATTCCGCAGATATGGGCAATCAGCGATATCTGTAATCAGCGATCCATTCTGCGTAATCTGTGAAAATCTATCAGGAGATGCCTATCCTGTAATTATCAGAAAGCTCCCCTACTTCTCCAACATATAAATCTGCCACAGACTTTGGCTGCTTGTATGGAGGAATGGCAATATCGCCAGTTTGCCTGTTTTGCCAATACTTTTCTCTAAATACTTCATCTCGTCAAATTTCTCTTTAACCTCTGGATCTTCCGGAGATTGGAAGCCCACCTCTCGCATCATCAGCACACCCTTCGATTTAATAGATAGCTCGGTATGAATACGAAGCAAGCAAAGCATATCTATAATAACTTCCGATGGAAATCTTGACTTAAGCGAGAAAAGATACTGACCTATTTTCGAATCTGAAAAATTACCTGTATTGATGAGGCGTAATAATTCCATATCAGCATCTAAGTTCACCCCAAGCCATTCGCGCGTTTTCTGTTCGCTTCGCTTAAACACATACATCATAAGCAACGGCAACAATATTATGAGCAGAAGCGTAGAGACAACGGGAGGTAAAAAGAAGTGGTTGAAAAATGAATGAATGACGATGGCGAGTAGTAAACCCGGAACAAATGCTTTGATGGTCGCAGAGGCATACTGGTCTGATAAACTCTTGGCTATTATACCTAAAATAGCAGTTGTCCCTCCGTGCATGATAGCAGTACCAAAACCGCGGATAATCCAAAGGAAAATGTTTGCATCCCGGATTGCCTGCACGTAATAGATATTTTCAGCAAGGGCGAAACCAGTACCTATCGCAAAACCATAAATCGCTGCGTCAACCATAAATCCAACACGCTTAGACGTGATAAGATAAACGACGATAAGAGATTTGAAACATTCCTCGAGTACCGGAGAGCCATATCGTTTGTAATAGAAATCGTCAGAGATAACATGTTGCAGCACACGCTCGTTTATCGCGTAGCAAATCAGTGCTGCTCCTATCCCCCACGCAATAGTCATGAGCAACGCACGAGTTTTGACAAGCTTAAAGCTATCGAGAAATACTAATGCAATAAGAAACACCAAAACGGGGACAAGACTTACTGCTATATCAATTGCCATTTGCATGTCAACAATACAAAGACCGGTTAGCTTGCCGAGGTATCATGCTGAACGCGATTACAATATTTTTAACGATATCATGAATTCATCAGTTGGTCGTTGATATCGTTCCCACGCAGCTGCATAGCCAAAGGAAAGTGTCGTCTCTAAGCCTGTAAACATAATAAATCTGAAATCTACTTGTGAACCAATATTCAGCAGTTCACGTCTGGTAATATCATCATGATTTGTTGTTATGACAGATGAGAAGAAGGCAAATCGAGCCCATGTACAGTAAAAGTTAGGAATGCCAAATCTACGAAATCTCAAGGGCGGCAGCACCCATTCGATCATCGCTTTGCCAAACTTTGTACCGCCAATCTCGTTCAACTCGACTCCTGGAAAACTGTAATATTCTCGATATCGTTGGGCTTCCTGATAATCAACCCAGTTATTGCCAAATCCGCCAAAATAAAAATTAGCAAACGATTCATTGACATCTCCGGGAGAATATCCAACAGATCCCCTCAACCAAATTGATGAATGATCAATCGGCAATGGAATTCCATATTCGAAATTAGAATACACCTTAGGAAATAACTTCGACCTCACATACGTGTTGGCAGAATGAAGCGACCATTTTACACCTCGTTCATATTCAAATGATCCCAATGTTCGCAGCAGGTATTTGTAATTGAGCCGACCACCAAACGTAAAGAACTTATCAAAGCTTGTCGAGACATTCTGGTAGTCTGGAAGTCGCTGTAACCCACCATATCCTGAAGCGCTAAGAGTATACTCAAGCGATGCGGGCTTATCATTATTTAGAAAATCGGAATACGATAATGAAAGCGAATACCCCTTTCGGCTTGTCTTGGTAGGTCCAAAGAGATCATAAAAGTCAGCTCGATTGTAACCTGCGCTTAGCTTCCATTGCCAAAAACGATAGTCGAGCGAGGCATGGAGTCGTTCTTCATTAGGTAAGCTTGGATACGGTGAATAGGAACCGACTAACGATATGGTATGTAATCCAAGAGGATCTTCGAGATTTAAACATAAGCCATAAGCAACTAAATCTTTATATCCCTGTACAATAGGATATAGCGAGGCAAGGTTTATACTTCCAAGCGGGTAATAAGCACCGGAATACGTTGTGAGTGAATCAATGTTGACTGATAATGGTGAACCCACTTTCCATTCCTTCACGATAGGGTGCTTGTCAACAACCTCCTGTCCTAAGTATTTAATGGCGCTAACGTCTTCTCTCACTTCAATAGGGATGATGACAGGAAGAAATCCTTTACCGGTAAAACGGAAAACCATCAAAGAATCGTCAGATAACGGAAGAGGGCGAAAGTAGCCTGTCTCGCAGTTAGACAGCCATTCCATTTTTCTCTGAACAATATTATAACGAACTACGTTAGAAACACCCGTAAAATACGTCGTGCCATAGAGAAACTTGCCATCATTCGAAAACACAAAGTTCTGCGGCGCATTGTTTTCAAATTCATATAAAACGTCATAGGCATAATTGCTGTGCAATACGGAATCAATATTCATCATAATGAGTCGCTGCCTTCCGCTAATCTCTGCCATTGATGCAGAAAGCAGTTTCCCATCGGGGGAAATATCTACATCATAAATATCTTTGCCGTAGAGCAAAGTAAAAACATCTAAAGCGAACGTATATGGCGGCGGTATCTGTACAAGCGAGGAATACCCTGCATGATGTCTCACCCCCCACAACGATTTATCAACTCTGTTAAAAGCCAAATCACCTATTCTTCCGCTTTTGATTAACGTCGAAGAATTCCCGGTTCGTACATCTACAACATTCAGATCACGCCATTGGCTGTTGTTGTGTGTGGTATAAAAAAGTCTTTTTGAAGAATAGTCAAAGGCTAGTGAAGCTACATAGTATAATGCCGGAGTTGGAATTTCACAGATTGTATTTAATTTTCCTGTTTGAGGGTTGATCTCTACAGCACGAGCTAATTCGCCAGGATAATTCACTGCAGCATAAAATTTTTGTTCGGATGAGTCGTAAAACGCCCTTGACACTGATCCTAAAGCTTTTTGTAGTAATGGGCGCTCTGTGGTAACGGTATATTGATGAATGGAATCAAGGTTTACCTTTTGCCATTCATGTTCAAAGGTAATCCAACTCGACCACTCTTCGTCCACAGGTTTGCCAAATACTTGCTCAAATTGTGTAGCAAAATACATGCTGCTTCCCTCCGAGCGGTTCATCCATTGTAATACCTTTTCTGGTCCATAGTGTAGAGCCAGATAACTGACAAATCGTGTACCATAGAGATATGAGTTTGCACCTATTTGAAAGTCAATCGTTTTACCTTCAGACTCCAATCCTACAAAATCATAGAAGTAACTACTATCTCTCACCATTGTTCTGAATGCCATCTCATCATAGCCACCGAGCGTTCTCCCAATTCCACCCGCCATCCATGTTTCGAGAAATACAGCTAAACCTTCATGAAACCAACGTGGCGAGTATAACCTCGGGCTCGTAAAATAGCTATAGATCATCGAAAGAGGGTGTTCTGGTACTGGTGAGACTTTTCCAAAAAACAGTGAGCGAAAAAATTTATCACTGCCAGCCGGCTTGTCCAAATCAACGACATGTGCTAATTCGTGGTTCATGACCCAGTTCATCCGTTCATTTGTTGGGGCGGTCTCATATGCATAATCGTATGGTTCGATGCCAATAGAGAGGTAATTCCATGGTATAGAACGCGTGCCTCCGGTCCCATAATCATTTACGTCGTGCAAATATACCGTTACTTCCTCACTCGGAGTATAGTCAAAGAGTTTCCTATGAAATTCTAATGAGTTTTCAAAACAACGCCCCATATGTGGAATAATATACGATACGTGATCTCCGAAATAAATCAGACGGAGGTTCGGTGTTTGTAAGACAGAAAATTGGGAATACACTACTGGAACAAAAAGCAAGGAGAGTAATACAAGAACTATCAGGAAAGAGTTTGAAACTTTTACCATTGAGAAATTCACCCTATTATATTAATGAAACACAGTGAAATGATAGATTCAGCAGATGATATGAATTTTTCAACCTAAATCAAAAAGAAAGGGGATGATTTTCATCATCCCCTTCTTCATACTAGACTCTAAGTATGTAATTACACAATCAGAGTATTATTCCTGTACGGCTTTATTTTGAATTTCTGCTTGTCGCTGGAGCTGATCCTTCATTTCAATCGGGGCACTTCTGTACAAATCAGCCAAGCGATGAACATCTGCCGTTCGTGCAATCTCCGCCTGCTTTTCTATTGTTAACGAGCGATACAAATCCGCAAGACGATGAACATCTGCTGTCCGGGCAATCTCCGCCTGTTTTTCGATGGTTAACGAGCGATATAAATCAGCCAAACGATGAACATCTGCCGTTCGTGCAATCTCCGCCTGCTTTTCGATTGTTAAGGAGCGGTACAAATCAGCCAAACGATGAACATCTGCCGTTCGTGCAATCTCCGCCTGCTTTTCGATTGTTAAGGAGCGATACAAATCAGCTAAGCGATGAACATCTGCAGTACGGGCAATCTCCGCCTGCTTTTCTACGGTTAACGAGCGATATAATTCAGCTACTCGCTCAATGGTTGCAGACCGTTCAATATCCGCTTGTTTGTATAACTCAGAGGAACGATAGAGATCTGCAGTTTTTTGAACATCTGCTGTACGAGCAATCTCAGCCTGCTTCTCAATTGTTAAGGAGCGATACAAATCCGCAAGGCGTTGAACATCAGCAGTACGAGCAATCTCTGCCTGCTTTTCTATTGTTAACGAGCGATACAAATCAGCCAGACGTTGAACATCAGCAGTACGAGCAATCTCTGCCTGTTTTTCTATTGTCAACGAGCGATATAAATCCGCTAAGCGTTGAATATCGGCAGTACGAGCAATCTCTGCCTGCTTCTCAATTGTTAGCGAGCGATACAAATCAGCCAGACGTTGAACATCAGCAGTACGCGCAATCTCCGCCTGTTTCTCAATTGTTAGCGAGCGGTACAAATCTGCTACCTTCTGGAAATCTGCAGAGCGCATAATTTGTGCTTGCTGTTCAATAGTAGCACTGCGAAACATTGATGCCTCGCGCTCAATGGTGCTATTGTCACTACTATTCTCTGGCGTCTGTCCCTCTAGCCTCACATCCTTGTCGCTCATTTGCTGAGCATTATACTTTTTTACCCCTCCGATTGTGCCAGAGATATCCTCATTCGCAGGCCATGGATAGAGAAAGGAGATGTAGACGACTGCAACGACGGCTAAGAGAATGCCACTGATAATAAGTTTGCCTTTCATAAAACCCTCCTGTAGGTTTATTGATGTTTGTGAATTAGTATTTAATGTACTTAAAAGAGATTGCTGATTAGTTTTGAGATACAAGTTCTTATTAATAGAATTTAAAATAATTTTCTTAATGTTTTCCGAAGGTTCTAATTGGTGAATCTCATGTAGATTATTTGAGATCATCAATAATTCATCAAACAAGACTTTGGCCTCAGAATTCTGGGAAAGGTACTCTTGCAAGTGGGAGCTTTGATCTGGTGTGTTAACACCATCTACTTCTTGCTGAATTAACTCGATATATTTTTCGCTGATCATAATTGTTGTGATAATTTGTCTCTAAGATGCTGTCTTGCGCTGAATAGTCTTGATTTTACAGTTTTTTCTGGTATACATAAAACTTCACTTATTTCGCTATACGATAAACCTTGCAAATGTTTTAAAATAATTACTAATTTATAATCCGACTTCAGTTTATTGAGTGCTTCATGTAATGCCTGACTTGATTGTTTTTCATACAATAATTCATCTGGTGCCGGATCGTTTGAATTGACATGTTCTTTTAAAGATTCAATTCGTTTGTGAGACTGTTTGTGATTAAGAGATTCATTAATGGCTATTCTATACAACCAACTAAAAAACTTATATTTATTATTATAGCTTTGAAGATTTTCATACGCCTTGATAAACACTGTCTGTGTGATATCTTCTGCTTCATCAATACTGCTTACTATTCTATATGCAACATTATATATTGGTTTTTGATACCTATCAACTATAGCTTCAAATGCTCTTTGGTTACCCTGCAGGGTTTGTCGAACAGATTCTATATCTTGACCTTCTGTCATAAATACAATAGAGATGAGGAAAAGTTGGTCACAAAAATAAATTATTCTATGGTAAATATCCGGTCAAATCCCGTAAACGTAAAAATATCCCTAATATGTTTATTCAAATTAACCAATTTAAGTCCAAATCCTAATGAATTGAGCCTTTTTTGATTACTTAATAATATACCCAAACCAGCACTCGATATATAATCCAAGTCTTTAAAATTTATGGTCCGAGAAGTAGACAATTCCTGTAAAATTAAGCTAGCCTTTTCAACCTGAGAAGCGTCTAATCTGCCTATAAAGGCAATTTCTTCATTTTCTAAAACCTTTGATTCAAACATATTGATTCTCCATTTGCTTCAAAACCGTTATCTTACTGCAACGATTTATATATTCATAATCAATTTCATCAACCATTTTTTTTATTAGATAAATCCCCAACCCACCTACCGTTCGTTCTTCTGCAGATTGGGAAACGTTAACCTCATTAACATCGCGAGGATCAAAAGGATCCACATCATAGTCACTTATTGATATGATAAGTGTATTACTACGATTTTCTATATTAATACCAATTTCCTTACTCGTTGTGTGATTATATTTTACCATATTAGTAAATAGTTCTTCAATAACGAATTGTGCCAGGAATGTCAATGATTTGTCTATTCGTTGCGTTGCAAAACAATCATTGATAAAAAGAAAAATGTTATCTAAACTGGATATTTGCCTATTGAATTTCTTTTCCATAGATATGTTCAAGAAAATCTTACTTGGTTACTACTTGAAATATATAAGAATTTCTTTATGTTTAAACACTTTATTAGAAATAGGCACAAATACCTAAAGCTTCAGCATAGGGAATGAAATGCGTTTACGAGTTGAATAATATGAACGCCCTTACTACGAAGGGCTTTCATAACAAATTATTTAGAACCCTGAATAGTTAACACATATTCTCGCAGAGCTTTGATTTGCTCTTTTGCATCAGATCCGAAATCTTCAGAAAATGGGGAGGGTTCTTTCAGATCTGGAAAATACTGAGGCATCTTTGTGCCTGGTTGAATTACGTCAGGGTTAATAATCCAATCTACTATCCAATCCGGTTTAAGTCTGCTCTTTGCTAATGCAAGGTTAGGTGCGAGATCTGCTGGAGTTTTACCTTCCGGTACCTTACCAGTATAGTGACAGCTTAGGCACTGTAAATCATCAAATAATTTTTTACCAACTGTAACATAAGTAGCACTAGGTTGAAATGCTTTGTAATCTTTCATTTCAAGCTCTTTTTTATGAAGTGCAAGAAAATATTTAGTAACTACAGTAATTTCTTCATCGTTCAAACTAAAACTTGGCATTCGTATGTTTAGCCAGGGCCGAATAGTCGTTGGTCCCTTCAAAAAATCATGCAGCCAGGGTTCTTGCACTTTATTACCCTCGGGATAAAGATAGGGGGGGGCGTACCCCTCGTCATCGAGCGTAGCTTTAATATAGCCGCCTTCTTCCTCTAATTGATGGCATCCAACACAATTGTATTGATAGTGTGTAAGTCGGCGACCAGCTTCTACTTTTTGCAATCTTGTGTCAAAAGCTTGTTGATATGGCTCTTCCGGAAGTTCCTTAGTGTAGCCACGAAGTAATGTTCTAATTGCTACAATTTCACTATCAGCAAATGAAAAAACTGGCATTTTTGAAATAATACGGTCAGTAGTATAAGTTCGAGGATTTCTTATTTTATTAAAAACCCAGTCATCCCACGTGTGTGGAACTTCTGAAGACTTCTTATCTCCAAAATCTAGCTCATCGACACGCTTTCTACCAAAATTATTGAGAGCTACGCTAACACGGCTTTCCCTCTCCATGCCTTTAATCGTATGACAGCCGGCACAACCATATTCTCTAATGAGCTTTTCCCCTTTAGCAATGGTTTCGGGAGAACTAAAGTCAATAGTTTTTTGCTCAAATTGCCTATCATCCTTCAGTGTCATCAAATATGATACTATATCACGTGCCTCCTGGTCAGTCAAACGAAGATTAGGCATGCGAGCTTCCGGGTTAACCGAGCGAGGATTCTTGATCCACTCGTACAACCAATCATTATTAGCTTTACTACCCACCCGTGTAAGTTCTGGCGCAATATCATAGCTTGTCCCCCGTGCAGTACGAACACGCGTATCTTCTTCAACTACGTGACACCCTTTACACCCGACTTTGTCAACAAGTTCTTTGCCATGGTCCACATTCCCATTACCGCTAATACCTTTTTGCGGATGATAACTAGAACTTTGACTAATAGACCATAAATAAGCTGTCACAGCTTCTGCCTGATCATCAGTAAACTTGAAATTCGGCATGCGAGTATGCGGGTTATAATCCTTCGGATTGCGAACCCAACGAAATAACCATTCTGCCGATTCTTTTGTTGTGAGTTGGTTTAGAGGAGGACCTATTTTTGGCATTTCCATATAGCCCTTTATCTCATGGCAGCCAAAGCATCCTGATTCGGCAATGAGACGCTTTGCAAAATTGTAACGATCACCTTGTTTAAGATAGGTTTGATTCATATGGCAACTATTACAAGACGCATAGACTTCCTTGCCTTTAAGAAGAGGCCGCTCCCAGTAATGATCATCTTCACCATGTGCCAGTCCTACAGTCAATGCAGTTCCTTGCCCATGATGACAAGGAGTACAACCAAATACTTCAGGGTCATGAATTTTCAACAGCTCCGGAACGGGGTGCTTTGTAAATGGCCGCTGAGCATCCTCCATAGTCTCATCTTTCCATCCTGCATGACACGTCTGGCAACGGTCGATACGAGCCTTGGGTATGCCAAAATTAGATCGATCAAAATTATTGCTCATGACCTGGTGAATGCTAATTGAAGACGATTTTGTTTTTTCAATTCTCGTTTTTGCAAAATCAAGCGACGCAAACAATTCTTTTCGCTTTGTTGTTATTGCTTTAACTGCATTCGTAAGTTCAAGTACGATTCCGGAAAGAGAGTCATGCTTAGTTGTGAATACTCCAATTTTTTGATTTGCCGATGCCATTTCGGCTTCATTCTCATCTAGCTGCTTTTTATAGCTCGCATCTTCATGTCCTTCGTGGATTGACTTCTTCCAAAAATAATAGGCTTCATCACCGCGGCTTTTTGCAAATGTAAATTCACGGTTCAAGTCTAGCAGTACCTCGTCCAACTCATTTATTTTCTGCTTAATACTCACAATTTCGGGCGATATTAGTTTTGCTTGTGCCTCATTGAGCTGTGTTTCAATTTCTCTCAGCGCCGAAGAGTCTAAACTAGCCACTGCTTCCTTAAGCCTTTCTCCCCATTTTTCCTCACTAAGTGTAAAGTATTCGTCTTGATAATCTTTCCACGGACGTCGAGTTGAAATTTCGTCAAATAGAGACCACATCGTTCCAATAAAAAGTAATCCAGAAAGGATAAGATACACCTTACCATATCCTCTTGTTTCGATAGGTGTTTCAGCACGTTTTGAAAATAATTGCAGCAACTTACTCATAGTAGGAAAGAAGTAGTTTTAAATATTAAACCAAGGAGTAACTAAAATGTACTTAATATTGAATCCTATACGAAGAACCATCTTAATAGGTAACGACATCATTGTGAGGAATAAAAACGCTATTATACTATACTTAGTAAAACCTAATTTTTTTACAAATTCACTGTTTTTCTTCTTTATCCAGTACAAACCAATAAGCGAATAATACACAGCGATTATGACTATGCCGAAAATAATAGCCATAGGATTTAAACTATTATCAGCACGACGCGTTTGTATACCAAAATACTCTGATAGATCGACATTAGTTAAGGCGACTACACGGTGAGTGTCCCACTCCTCCCATGGAAAAAAGAAATACCATCCTGGACCTCTCCAAAACGTTCCCAACACAATAAGAGATACCCATAAAATTAAAAATCCAAAACAGTAAATGAGAACAGCATATTTTCTCTCTCGGTAAGTGTAATAACCATTACCTTTTTCATTTACATCAATATAAGGAATAGCCATAAGCCCTAATATGATGAACGTTGGTAAAACAACTCCTGCGATCCAAGGATCAAAGTATACAAGCATTTCTTGAAGCCCGAGAAAATACCATGGGGCTTTCGAGGGATTAGGAGTAAGTGTCGGGTTTGCAGGTTCTTCAAGCGGGGCATCAATCAAGAATGACCAGAACACAAGTATTACCATGACGAACAATGCACCGAGAAACTCAACACGTACAAGGTTGGGCCATACTTGTATTTTATCGCTCATCTTTTCTTCATCAAGATAGCCCTGCCGATCGTTTTTGAGTGCTTTCGCAAACGACCACCAAGTATACACGATAACGAACACCAAAAGTGCGACGATCGGTATGTTGTCAGGTTTAGATACTAACAGCCAAATATTATGCATAATGATTTATTTGTGTTATTCTTTAGTATTTGGTGTCGGACCAGAGATACCACCATCCTTACGTATTCTCCAAAAATGAACAGCCATGAACACGGCGGCTATTAACGGTAAGAAGATGCAATGACCAACATAAAAACGTAACAATGTCGGAGGACCAACTTGTGTTCCTCCAAGCAACACAAATCGTACATCATTATCTATACGCATGCCAAGTGCTTCGCCAAAAGGTCCACCATGACCAAGTAGAGGAGTTGACTTCGCCATATTCGTTCCAACAGTTACTGCCCAAATCGCTAACTGATCCCAAGGTAAGAGATAGCCAGTAAAACTAAGAAGAAGGGTGAGTACCAGAAGCACGACTCCAACAACCCAATTGAATTGGCGCGGCGGTTTATATGATCCAGTGAGAAAAACACGAAACATATGCAACATCACTGTAATGACCATAAGGTGTGCTGCCCATCGATGCATATTGCGCATGAGTGGACCAAAAGCGACATCGTTCATCAAGTATTTCATGTCTTCGTATGCGTACTCAGCCGCTGGGCGATAATAGAACATCAAGATAACGCCAGTTATCGTGAGAACAATAAAAAGCAAAAAAGTTATTCCACCCATGCCCCACGTGAATCCGATATTCGTTGCATGGCGTGAGATGCGTACAGGATGTAGATGTAGAAAGACATTATCCACAATTTGCAGGGCACGATTACGATTTGTGTCCTGATAATTGTGTCGAAAAATCGACTTCCATACTTCAGACTGTTGGAGTTTTTCGCGAAGCTTTGGCATTATTATTTCCTTTACACTCTATGGTTAACTATACTTCAAGTAGCAATCCGGCTTTATCCATTCGCCGTTTTCAAATTTGAACGTTATCGCACGATCAATGAGAATTTGGCCGTCATCGGCAAAAGAAATTTTTAGGCGTTCAAGCGGTCGTGGTGCCGGACCTTCAAAGTTAATTCCTGAGGGTCGGAAGCCGCTCCCATGACAAGGGCATTTGAATTTACTTTCTGGGACTAACCAACGCGGTGTACAGCCGAGGTGCGTGCAAATGGCAGAGAGCGCATAAAAGCCATCTGTTTCTCTAACGATCCACACCCGGTAATCGTCTTTATATTTCTCGCTCACTTCACCGACAATGTAATCATCTGGAAAGCCTGCCTTAAAAGACGATGGTGGTTCAAACAATATACGGGGAAACATCATGCGAAGTGAGGCAATCGTTGATGTTGCAAGGAATACAAAAAAAGCTGCCCACCCGGCTACTGAGAAAAAATTCCTTCGGCTGATACGCCAGATACCATGATCGTTTTCCGGCGCTCGATCCTGCTTGGGCTTTTTAACGCCTGTAGTGACTGCCGGTTTAGCAGCCGTGGGTTTAGGAGGTACTACTGCCGGCACTGTTGGTGATTGTGCATTATCACTGATAGATGTTGATGGAGAAGGTGTAGTACCTACCTTTGATTCATTCAAATTTTCCATTAAAGAACAACGAAGATGACAGATTAGAGTTAAAAATGCCAAAAAATATAGTAAAAAAAACCTTATGAGTCAAACAAATTAAATAAAATTGAATTAACTTTAAATTGTCCCAATGTTCTCCTTCCAGGAACCGTTTGCATCTATGATTACGAAAGAGTATATTTTCAGAACTAAACACTCACCGTACTTATGGAAAATTCTATTTGGATAGATTATAACAACCTGCCTCTATCATCAGGAGGATTTTCAAAGCTATTTGTTGATTATATAGATGATTTTCAAAAAATACATCAGTATTTTCAATCCGATTACCATTCATCATCTAATGTTCAGAGACATGTTGATCTTATTGGTACTCAATACCAGCATAGGAGTATAATCATTGATGTGTTAAGTGAACAGAACCAGTCTTTCGGATGCTCTGCAAAAACGCATGAGCACATAGAGCATTTAAGAAATGAAAAAACATTTGCTATAGTTACCGGACAACAAGTGGGCATGCTTGGGGGCCCACTGTATACTATCTATAAAACTCTTACTGCTATAAAACTTGCTGCCCAACTCAATAACACATTTACAGAGTACAAGTTTATACCGGTTTTTTGGCTAGAGGGTGAAGATCATGATTTTGATGAAGTGAATAACGTTAATCTTCTCTCTCAGGAATATGTTCCATTGAAGGTAAATTATTTACTCAACGGCAAGCCAACTGACAAGAATATGGGTGCAGTTGGTGAACTTGTTTTTGATAACTATCTTAATAACTTTTTTGAAGAAATTCAAAAACACCTTCAGAACTCTGAGTTTAAGTCTTCTCTATTGGGTACACTACAACAGGCATATACGACCAATTCCACATTTAACAAATCCTTTGTTAAATTCATGAATACTATGTTTGAAGATGATGGCTTAGTATTTATATCATCAAATGATCGTCGACTTAAACAGATTCTCTCTCCAATATTTCACAAAGAGCTTCAAGAATTTCCGCGTGTATCGCAGTTAATTATTCAACGCAGCGCGGAACTCGAAGACAAATATCATGCACAAATCAAAACCAAGGCGCTGAACCTTTTTTTGTTCCATAAAGGTGGACGATACTTTATCGAGCCAAGAGAACATGATTTTAGCTTGAAAGGTACGCGACACTTTCTTCCTAAAGAGGAACTCCTCCGTATCGCTGCAGAAACGCCTGAGCTACTAAGCCCAAACGTGGCACTTCGTCCAATCTGCCAGGATACATTGCTTCCTACGATTGCGTATGTTGCCGGCCCATCGGAAGTCGCATACTTCGCTCAGCTTAAATCTGTGTATCAATACTTCAACATGACGATGCCCATCATCTATCCTCGTGCATCTGTCACCCTGATTGAAGAACGATCCGAGAAAGTCTTAGAAAAGTACGAAGTTGAAATTCAGGAGATATTCAGCCATCCGGAAAAAGTCCAAAGAAAGGTAATTGAGATGGTTTCTGAAGTAAAGATAGATGAAATGTTCACCGATGCTTCAAAACGAACGAACGAATTACTCAACGAACTGAAGTTTGGCATGAATTACATAGACCCAACACTTATGGGACCACTGGAAGCGACACGGGAAAAAGTAGATGCACAGCTCACTATTCTCAAGGATAAAGTCAGGCAAGCACAGGAACGAAAACATGAAGTCGCTTTGCGTCAATTAAACAAGGCAACAAACACGCTCCTCCCAAATGGAAGTCTTCAAGAACGTGAGCTTAATATTGTCTACTTTCTTAACAGATATGGCATGGATTTCATCCAGCGTCTTAAAGAGAAAATAGATATCTATAAATTTCAACATCAAGTAATTCACCTTTAAGAATTACATCTGTGTAAACCAATTAGACTTTCATCCAGTCTAAGCAACTATAGCTGTAATTCCACATCAATTCATCAGGATTTCTATGAACTTACGAAATCACCCAGTGCTTATACTATTGTCTTTAATTCTTAGTATAATATGCTCAGCGTTTAGCCAAGAGCCATCCGATAGCTTAAAAACGGTTAAGAATTATGCTATCAACATCTTTCTTGATTGTAATAGATGCGATCTTGACTACATGCGCTCAGAAATTACGTTCGTAAACTATGTACGTGATAGAAATGAAGCACAGGTACATATTCTTGTTACTTCACAACGAACAGGCAGTGGTGGCACTGAGTATACACTGAGCTTTATCGGCTTAAAAGAATTTGCAGGGATTAATGACACATTAATCTATAATTCAAAAAATGCGGACACTGAAGAGATCATCCGTAAAGGAATGGTTAAGAGCCTAAAATTAGGCTTGATCAGGTATACCTCAAAAACACCCCTCGCAGAGAAGATTACTATTTCATATACTGCACCAGCTAAGCAGGAGGAAAAAGTAGTAGATCCTTGGGATTATTGGGTATTTAGAATGAGCATAAATACATATTTTAACGGCGAGCAATCGAGTAGTTATAAATCGCTCAATGGGTCATTGTCAGCTAACCGGGTTACAGAGCATCTCAAAATTAATCTTTCTGTGAACGCAAATTATAATGACAATATTTTTGAGTATGAGGATGCGGGCGTCACAACCACGGATTTGAGCGTATCGCGAGGACAAAGTTTTTACGGACTCGCTGTCAAAAGCATAGATGATCATTGGTCTATCGGTGGATCGCTCTCTGCCAGCACATCAACGTATAGTAACACAAAATTATCTCTCTCTGCTGCTCCTGCAATCGAATTTGATCTGTTCCCCTACTCTGAATCCACACGTCGGCAATTACGATTTCTCTACAAGGTCGGATTTCGTCATGTCGATTATGAGGAACCAACCATATATGAGAAAACTGCAGAAAACTTATTCAATGAAAATCTCACTGTTTCGCTGGACATCAAAGAAGCGTGGGGTTCAGCAAGTGTCTCTCTTAGTGGTTCCCATTATTTTCACGATTTTGATAAATATGATCTTGGAATTTTTGGAGAACTGTCTCTAAGACTTATTGAAGGACTTTCATTGAACATCTTTGGAGATTTTTCGAAGCCTCATGACCAGCTTTCGCTTCCTAAAGGTGATAGAACACAGCTAGATGTTCTCCTTCGTCGCAAGGAACTTGCAACGCAATACAGATATTTTGTTTCGGTTGGACTTAGTTATACGTTTGGTTCTATTTTTAATAACGTGGTAAATCCGCGCTTCGGAGGCAACTGAGAAGGTTCCCGTTTTTGTTTTAGTTATTTGTTTTGCTTCAAAGCTGGATTACTAAGTGAAAATGCCCGCCTGATTTCATCACCAGAGCGGGCATAAATTTTCGCTTGAAGATATTAATCTCGATGCGAACGGTGACCTCCATGTCCACCACCACGATTTCCTCCGCCACCATTTCTGCGCTCTCCTCTACGCTCTTTTCGCTCTGCATCACGCGCAGCTTCTTTCTCTGCGTCATAGCCGGGCATGAGCGCTTTGCGACTAAGATTATATCGACCTTCGTGATCAACCTTAAGAAGTACAACTTCGATCTCGTCACCGATATTGACAACGTCGGTTACCTTGTTCACCCGATTCACATCAAGATGTGAGATATGAACAAGTCCTTCTTTCCCAGGGATGATTTCTACAAACGCACCAAAGTCGAGAATGCGGGTTACTTTCCCTTTGTACGTTTTGCCTACCTCGGGCACGGAGGTTATCATGTTGATAATTGCTATTGCCTTCTCGGCACCTTCCGCTGAGACAGACGCAACAACGATTGTTCCATCATCCTCAATATTGATTTCCGCGCCGGTATCTTTTACAATCTGACGAATAACTTTGCCACCAGGACCGATAACCGAACCAATCATATCGACTGGAATCTTCAATGTAGTGAGGCGTGGAGCATATTGAGAGAGTGATGCGCGAGGAGCACTCACCGTCTGGGTCATCACATCAAGAATATGATAACGACCATCTTTTGCTTGAGAAAGTGCTTTTTCGAAGATGTCAAAAGAAATACCTTGTATTTTGATATCCATCTGGAAAGCTGTAATGCCATCACGTGTCCCGGCAACCTTAAAATCCATATCACCGAGATGATCTTCATTTCCAAGGATATCGCTGAGAATTGCCACCTTATCACCCTCTTTAATAAGCCCCATGGCAATACCAGCAACTGGCTTCTTCATCGGAACACCAGCATCCATGAGCGAAAGCGTGCCAGCACATACTGTTGCCATAGACGATGATCCATTCGATTCAAGAATATCAGAAACAATACGAACAGTATAAGGGAATTCCAGTTCTGCTGGGAGAAGATTTTTTAGAGAACGCTCGGCAAGATTACCGTGACCTATCTCTCTTCTTCCTGTAAAGCCGAGCCTTCCTACTTCACCGACAGAATATGGTGGAAAATTGTAATGTAACATAAATCGTTTTGTTGTTTCGGGAAGTAACCCATCTAACATTTGCTCATCCAGTTTCGTACCCAATGTTACAGTTGTTAAGCTTTGTGTTTCACCTCGCGTGAAAAGTGCAGAACCATGGGTTCTCGGCAGGACGCCAATCTCACAGGTAATGGAACGAATATCTTTCACGCCGCGTCCATCTAAACGCTTGCTGTCGTTCAAAATCATAGCGCGCATTTCTTCATACTCAATGTCGTGAAGTATTTCAGCAATGAGCTTCTGCTTTGATTCCGCAAATGCTGCAGGACTTTCATGAAAGAGCGCTTTCTCCATTTCATCAAGCATAAGATGAGCAGAAGCGATTTCTGTTTTCATTGCTTCGAAGGTAGCATTACGAATTTCTTCATTTGCTTTGCTGCGCTCTTCCTTCATCAAAATTCGATGTGTAATCTCACGAATCTTCTGACGCGCAACCTTGGAAACAATCTCCGCGAGTTGTTTTTTTAAGGTATTTGCAACTACCTCACGCTTCGGCTTGCCGCACTGCTTCTGAAGCTCCAATTGTAGGTTACAGATTTTGGCAACATACTCATGTCCGAAACGAAGCGCAGCAAGCATATCTTGCTCTGATATCTCCTTTGCCTCTCCCTCTACCATCACAATCGAGCTTTTTGTGCCTGCAACTGTTATATCCATATCGCTGGTTTCAAGCTGCTTAAATGTAGGGTTGATGATAAACTCACCATTGATTCTTCCTACGCGCACTTCTGCTGTCGGTCCATCAAACGGAATATCCGAGATCATCAGCGCCGCAGATGCACCTATTGCACCAAGTAAATCTCCATCATTTTGCTGATCAGATGAAAAGACAGTAAGCATGACTTGTGTCTCGCACTTGAATGCTTCGGGAAACATGGGCCTAATAGGCCGATCAATTAAGCGTGAAGAAAGAATTTCTTTTTCAGATGGCCTACCTTCGCGTTTCAAAAAGCCGCCGGGTATTTTACCTGCCGCGGCAATCTTTTCACGATATTCGACCTGCAATGGGAAAAAGTCCTGCCCTTCCACTGCTTCTTTCTTGGCAACGACAGTTGCTAACACCATCGTGTCGCCGTAGCGCACCATAACTGCGCCATCAGCTTGTTTTGCAAGTTTTCCCGTTTCGATGGAGAGTATTCGTCCACCGATCTCAATTTCCTTTGTGATAACCATTATTTTACTTTCAATATGTGTAGTGAGAAAACGCTCACCGCGTTTCGCTTACTTACGTAAGTCGAGTTCTTGAATAATTTTGCGGTATCGTTCAACATTTATTTCTTGAAGATACTCAAGCAATTTACGACGCTTGCCTACCATCTTTAATAAACCAAGCCGTGAATGATGATCTTTGACGTTTTTGCCAAAATGCGACGAAAGCTCATTGATGCGCTTTGTCAATAGTGCTACTTGCACTTCCGGTAAACCTGAATCAGTTATTGATTTACCAAATTTGGTGATGATTTCTTGTTTTTGTTCTTTTGTTAATGGCATTGTGCATTCTCCTTACATGCTATTATGATAATGTTCTAATATAGTTAATACTTTCGTTTTTATCACGATGTAACTGATCTATAAGTTGTTCTCTCGAAGAAAATTTTGTTTCAGGCCTGAGCCGCTTGAGAAACCCTATCGTTAACTGCTTTGTATAGAGGCTCTCAGTTACATTAAAAATGTGCACTTCAATAACACGCTCTTGCATTGATGAAAATGTAGGTCGTACACCGATGTTCAGCATACCAAAATAATGTTTCAAATCATATTCGACAGCTACCACATAGACACCTTCTGCCGGTACGAGTTTCTTATCCGCTGACGGCTGTATATTAGCAGTTGGAAAACCAAGCTGCTCACCACGTCTATCACCTTTAATAACAACACCTGTGAGAGAATAAGGACGCCCGAGAAATTGTTCAGCCTTATCGACATCACCACGCATAAGCGCTTCGCGTATCTTAGAACTACTTACAATTTCTCCAGCATCCATGACGGGCTGTGCTTTAATGACGTTGAATCCGTAATATTTTCCAATAGTATCTAACGTAGCTATATCTGCCTCACGATCTCTTCCAAACATATGATCGTGCCCTTCAATGACTTCCCGAACCCCAATCTTTTTTATAACATACTGTTCATAAAATTCTTTCGAAGTCAATCGAGAGAATTTATAGGTGAACGGAAGTACAATAGTCGTATCAATACCTAATCCACTGATAATCACGAGCCGTTCCTCTAATGTCGATAACAACTTAACGGGACCTCGTCCCACAACTTCCCTCGGATGCGGGTCGAACGTAATAACAACTGCTCTTGCCTTCTGTTCACGTGCTCTACGAGTAACTTGTTCAATGATCGAGCAATGGCCGAGATGCACACCATCAAACGAACCAACGGTGACAATTGAATTTTCATCAAAGATAACTTCATCTATTGAACGAGCAACATTCATTGGATTTACAAGCTGAATTGGCAGGAAACTTTTTTAACACAGTTATGATGTTTCACCTCTTGATTTGTCATCCTTATGAATTTGCTTTAACAGCTGATCAATGCGCTCAACGCGATCGAGTGTTTCATCAACATAGATTTGAACTTCGGGAGTAAACTTTAATCGTAAATGTGAGCCAATAAAGGAACGAATTTCATGTTTATTATGCTCGAGTTTTACCCGTGTTCGTTCTTTGATATCTTCATTACCCATGATGCTTAAATATATCTTAGCTATGCGAAGATCGGGTGTCATATGAACTTCGGTAACAGTAATAAAGCCATATTCAGGGTCGCGATATTCTCGCAACAAAAACATTCCCACTTCTTCCTTAACTAATGAACCGACACGCTCGGTGCGCAACGACATAACCTATCTCCTCTTACAAAAGCTTACGCATTGTTTCAACAATTTTATATGCTTCTATGGTATCGCCAATTTTAATGTCATTATAATTTTCTAAGCAGATACCACATTCAAATCCGGATTCTACTTCACGAACATCATCCTTGAATCGTTTCAGGGACGAAAGCGATCCATCGTAAATAACAATGCCATCGCGTATGAGACGAACCTTGTTACCACGGCTAATTTTGCCATCCTGAACAGAACATCCTGCTATGGTGCCTATTTTCGGGACCTTATACGTTTCCCTTACTTCTACTGTTGCTGTAATCTCCTCATTCTTCTCCGGACTGAGTAAGCCCTCGAGTGCTTTCTTCACATCCTCAATAGCATTATAGATAATGCTGTAGAGCCGGATATCAACGTTTTCCTGCTCTGCAAGTCTACGAGCGTTCAAATTAGGTCGCACATGAAATCCAATAATAACTGCGCCAGAAGCGGCGGCAAGCAATATATCCGATTCCGAAATTGTGCCCACAGCGCGATGAATGACGTTAACGCGAACTTCTTCATGTGTAATTTTCATCAGCGAATCTGCCAATGCGCCAACCGAACCGTCAACATCACCTTTTACTACTACTTTTAATTCTTTGACTTGACCTTCTTGTATTTTTTTGGAGAGTTCATCCAGCGACATACTTCGAATAAAACGGAAATCTTGCTCACGCTTTAATTGTTGACGTCGCAAGCTGATTTCACGCGCTTCACGATCATTCTGTGCTACGATAAAGGTGTCTCCCGCTTGGGGCACACCATCGAAGCCAAGAATCTGGGCAGGTGTTGAGGGCTTAGCAACCTCTATCCTATTACCTCTCTCGTCAGTCATTGCTCGTACTTTGCCGCTTTGAATTCCGGCAATAAATGAATCTCCGACTTTCAGCATGCCTTTTTGAACCAACACTGTTGCCACAGTACCCTTCCCTTTGTCCACTCTAGCTTCAATAACTACACCACGAGCATGGCGGGTTGGGTTTGCTTTGAGATTCAATACCTCGGCTTCAAGAAGAATTTTTTCCAAAAGCAGATCAATATTTTTTCCCGACCGTGCCGAAATTTCAACCGATTGATACTTGCCGCCCCATTCTTCTACTAATACGTTCCTGTCCGATAACTGTTGCCGTATACGATCCGAGTTAGCTTCCGGTTTATCTATCTTGTTTATGGCTATGATAATAGGGACATTTGCTGCTTGTGCATGGCTGATTGCTTCAACAGTTTGTGGCATAACGCTATCGTCAGCCGCAACTACGAGGACAACAATATCAGTAAGTTGAGCTCCGCGCGCACGCATAGCTGTAAACGCCTCATGGCCTGGCGTGTCGAGAAAGGATATTTTATTCTTATCGTTCACTTCAACCATATACGCACCGATATGCTGTGTTATTCCGCCTGCTTCTCCTGCTACGACGTTACTTTGACGAATGTAATCAAGTAACGAAGTTTTACCGTGATCGACGTGTCCCATAATGGTGACAACAGGGGGGCGTGGCTGTAACACAACTTCATCATCGGGCTCATCAGCTATTGCATCTTCACTTAGCTCAGAAATGAACCTAATTTGAAATCCAAACTCGTCCGCCACCAGTGTAATAGTATCTTTTTCCAGACGTTGATTGATCGACACCATCAAGCCAAGTTCGATGCACTTTTTAATAACATCGGCGGCATTCGCCCCCATAAGATTAGCGAGTTCATTAACAGAGACAAACTCTGTAACACGGAGAAAAGATTTCTCTTTTTCTTTTTCCTCAAGTTGACGCTGTTCTTCAATCATACGCTTTTCCTTGCGCTTTTTCTTGAATGTAGCGCGCTGAAGAACAGGACTACTTTCATCTATCTCAGCAAGGGTACGCTTGATTGTTTCTTCAACTTCTTCCTTATCTACTTCACGGTATTTTAACTTTTTCTTCTTTTTAGATTTGCGTAAAAGCTCGTCAGTTTCTTCGACCGCTGTTGTAGGTACATCGGTGCGTATCCGTTTCTTCTTCTTCTTTTTCTTTACCTGATCTTCTTCTGTTGAAGATACAGTTTCTTGTGAATCTGAAGACTGTTGTGTTCCCTCATGTATGGCATGAGTTCGATTTACTTCATCGAGATCTATCTTACCTTTAATTGTTAAACCCATTTTCGGAGTACGTCGAGCCAACAGTTCTGCCCCTTTTTTCTTCACTTCAGTCTTAGGTTTACTAACTTCTACAGGAGACGGCTGGCTTTCAGTAACAGTTTCTTCCAATTTTTCCACGACAGGCTCAATCGAAGGAATGACAGGTGTTTCTATAACCTTATGATCCACAGGTGGAACTTCAATCTGAGGCAAAGAGGGAGTGACATGAGCAACAGGTGCTGTCTGCTCAGTTACGGTTTCTATGGCAACAGGTACTGTGTGCTCTTTTGACTTGACTTTCTTTGTTATTCTAGGTACTGCTGTATCTAACTCGACTTGCGCCTGTTTTTCTTCAACCTTCTTTCGCGATTCACGTATAGTCTGAATTCTTTTCTGGTGCTTTTCAGCTACTTCTTTATCTTTCTTGAAATGTGAAAGAATATCATGCATCATAGCTTCATCAACGACAGTCATGTGGCTCTTGATCGTATGACCACGCTTTGAAAGATACTCTATCAATGTTCCATGCGAAATATTAATTTCTTTCGCTACCTGATATATCTTTTTCTTTATTTGGAGTTTTTCTGTCATTCAATTGGCTGTGAATTCAACTATGTTAAGAATCAGACTTTTCATTTTTGGTTGTAACTTCCTCAGATGTTTCATTAGATAATTTGTCAGAAGGAATATCCTTGTTTGTTTCTAGTTCTCCTTCTTCATCGTCCTTTTCGCTCTTATCTGATAGTACTTCATCTTCAACGCCTTCTTCATCTTCAACGTCAGCTTCATCTAAGCCACGCTGCACCATTTCTTTTATCGATTTGACTTTTTCTTTGTCTAAACCATCGACAACAAGTAGTTCTTCTGTTTCCGCCTCTAGAATATCTCGTGCACTTTTGAACCCTTCATCAATGAGGCGTTCATACAACGGTTCGCCTAATTCTTCCCTAAATTCGTCCAGATCCATATCGTATTCTTCCTCAACGCCTTCTTTGATGAGGTTGATTTCAAAGCCTGTTAATTTGGATGCGAGGCGTATATTTTGACCGTTCCTGCCTATTGCTAATGATACTTGATCTTTATCAACAACGACAGTAGCAATTTTATTTTCTGCTTCAACATTAATGCTCTTTAACTTTGCCGGTGCCAGCGCACGTTGAATATAAACTGTAGGATTATCAGCAAAATTGATAACATCTATATTTTCGTTATTCAATTCCCGAACTATGGCGTGAATACGCACTCCTTTCATCCCAACGCACGCACCAACGGCATCGATACGATCATCATGAGATTCAACGGCTACCTTCGAACGTTCCCCGGCTTCACGCGCCACTCCCTTTATTTCGATGATCCCATCATAAATTTCGAGTATTTCGATCTCAAATAATTTTGTAAGAAATTTGGGATCTGATCGTGATATAATTACTAAAGGACTTGTTGCGCCTTTACGAACTTCCTTCACAATTGCACGAAGTGTATCACCTTTGCGATAACGTTCGCGAAAAATTTGTTCGCCTTTGGGAAGCAGTAATTCATTACGATTATGATTAACAAGGATTTCCCCTTTTCGAATCTGATATATTTCGCCAACAATGATCTCGCCCACAATTGAGTTATATTCTTTAAAAATGACTTCCTTTTCAATTTCCTTAATGCGTTGATTGAGGTTTTGTTTGGCACTAATAACAAGCCGACGACCAAAACTCTGTAAATCAATGACCTCTACGAAATCATCGCCTATTTCGAGAGGTTCATCAGTCTTTTTACGCACTGTTTCTAAATCTATCTGTAGATTTGGATCAATCACTTTCTCAACAATCTGTTTTTCAAGATAGATTTCTATATCTCCTTTATCCATATTCACCACGACATCAAATCGAGCTTCAAGTCCGTACTTTTTTCGTACCATCATGGAAAACACATCTTCAATAATGCCGGCAAGCATATCTTTATCCATGCGTTTTTCGCGCGCCATTTGAGAAAAGGATTCTACTATTTCATAATTCATATTAACCTCAAACTAAATATAATGTATAGTTTCATTTACCACGGGAGCTTGACATGAGCTTCGATAATATCTTCGAATGGGCATTTGACGACAGAACTATCTTTCATCCTAAGTTCAATGCCATCAATCAGGACATATATGAGTTCACCTTCTATTCTTTGGCTTTGTTCCTTAGTGTTACACTTTATGATAAGCATCCTACCGACATGGTGAAGATACTGTCGAGGAAACTTCAACGGACGATCTATCCCCGGTGAGGAAACAACAAGATGGTATCGCCCACGAATAATGTCTGCAACATCAAGTACAGCGGATAACTCTCTGCTAATTTCTGCACACAATTCAGTCGTGATACCCTTATCAGTATCCACAAAGACCTCAACTATCTTACCGTAGTTTTCTCCACGAATAACAACTTCAACTAAAAACCCTCCCTTTGAATCAATGATAGTTCGGACTATATCTTCAATCTTATCGGATAGTTGGTTCGACACCTAAATAGTGTAATTTCTATAGTTAAAAAGGATTTATCCAAAAAAAAAGTCCCAACGGTGGGACTTTCAATCGAGGACGGTATAATATATAAATACTCTAAATGAATAGCAAATTCATAAACTATGGTATCAAAGGTATATCATTAATAATCATGCGTTTTCCTTCAAATTTTTCCACTACTTCTCGAAAATTGCCACTAACTGTAATAGGTTCGCCAGTTTGGGGATGAAGCCATACATGGACAGCTAAATTTTCTGCTACCAGCCTTTTGCTCGTTACTTCTTGAATATATCCTTCAAAAGTAAAGCTTGTATTCTTGATATAGGTAATTCTTGTATAAATTCCAAGGAGCTCGTCGAAGTTTGCAGGAGACTTATAGTTTATTTCATTTCGTACTAAGACAACTCTGTTTTCATTCTTTATTGTACTCAAATCTAATTTAACACCAAGATGTTTGAGATACTCTACACGTCCTACCTCGAAGTAAAGCAAGTAATTAGCGTTATGTACTACACCCTGCCAATCTACTTCGTAATTTCTTACTCTCACTTGCGTACTATGCTTAAATTTTGAGTAATCCATAATCAATGAAAAAATGATTGAAATATTTCCACTACTTTCTTCACTTCTTCCATTGATACGTCAAGATGCATGACTGCACGAATGCTGGAAAGCCTCTCGGGAGTTACAAGTATTCCATTTGATTTCAGGAGATGTAAAATTTCGTTTTGTGTCTTGCCTGTTCCTGAAATCTCTATAAACACCATATTCGTTTGGACTTCTGTCATGTCAATCGGAAGCTGACGAAGTTTACTCACCTCACCTGCGAAGTATGTCGCTTTTGCATGGTCATCTCTGAGACGATCGATGTTATGATCAAGTGCATACAATGCGGCAGCGGCAAGTATTCCAGCTTGACGCATTCCACCTCCGAACATTTTACGATACTTACGCGCCCGTTCTATAAATTCGACATTTCCAATAATGGCAGAGCCAACCGGTGCACCAAGCCCTTTTGAAAAACAGACAGAAAGAGAATCGAAGTATGTTGCATATTCTTTCGGCGTAATACTTGTTGCAACACAAGCATTCCACAGCCGTGCGCCATCAAGATGCATGGAAATGTTTTCATTAATAGCTAGAGCCCTCACCCTTTTAATTTCATCAAGAGGAATTATCGAACCGGCAGAACGCCCATGTGTATTCTCAAGACAAATCAGTTTAGTTTGCGGAAGATAATACGCTTTAGGTCTAATGGCTTGTTTGATTTGTTCTGCAGTCAGCATTCCCTTGTCACCAGCTAGAGTAATCATCTGAACTCCGGAGAGAAGCGCAGGAGCCCCTGTCTCATATACAAAAATATGAGATTCTTGTTCAAGTATAATCTCATCGCCGGGCTGTGTATGGGTTTTAATGCACACTTCATTTCCCATTGTGCCGCTTGGAACAAACAGAGCCGCATCTTTTCCGAACATACTAGCAACGCGTTCCTGCAATTTGTTAATAGTAGGATCTTCGCCGAAAACATCATCACCTACTTCTGCTTTCATCATTGCCTCAAGCATAGCGGGCGAGGGCTTGGTAACTGTATCGCTTCGGAGATCAATGTATTTCATGCAACTGCCTTGTCCTGATATTCATATATAATTTCTTGCCAAACGCAGCTGTGAGTAAAAATACCGAGAGCATAACACATAGTTCAGCGAACCAGTCGCCATGCTGAGAATAAAATGTCAACTCAGTTCGGGGCTCGATATTCTCCGTCATGATAGTTTGTGTGTAAAGATTCGTTGGATGCAATATATGTCCAAAAGGATCAATGAAGCAAGAAACTCCTCCATTCGCACATTGTACAACCCAACGTCTATTTTCAACAGCACGTAGCACGGCAATTTGTTTGTGTTGATACACTCCTGATGTATTTCCCCACCAGCTATCATTTGTTATAACAGTAAGGAATTGCGCTCCGTTCTTCACAAACTCTGCAACGAAGCCGGGAAATACTGATTCATAACATATCATATTAGAAAACTTTACTTCAGATAACTTTTTCTTTTGAAACTTAAAAATTGTCGCCTCTTCCCCAACTTTCCATCCTCCTAAACCAAAGTTCCATTCCATTGCATTAAGGAAACTCAGTTCTTCTGAATACGGAACCCGCTCTGCAAAAGGTACAAGCTGCATTTTAGCATATTTTTGTATCTCAATACTGTTGGGCGTCAAAAGCATAGAGCTATTGAAATTATCATATCGCTGACCATTTGACGTAATTTTACTGCTCCTCGGAACATGATCTCCTGACTGATAATAAATAATATCAGGAATGCCGGTTAAAAGATGAATTTGTAAACGATTGACTTGCTGTTGAATTTGGTCAAGATACCATCGGTTCTTTGGATCTAAAATATAAAATGGAATTGCTGTCTCGGGCCACAACACAAGATCTGCCTCTTGTCGAGCTACTTCATTTGTTAAATTCTGAAGAATTGAAAGTTGCGGATCGGATCTTTGCTCCCACTTATCAAATGGATCTATGTTAGGCTGAACAATGCCGATGCGGACGGTGTTATTTGAAGGAATGTAAGTCTGATTAAGAATTTGGGCACCATAAAACTTAGGAAGCAAATAGAGTAATAAGACTAGGCTGACAAATAATATTGTTTTAGGATCAGATATTCGCCATTCTTTGAGCGCAATCTTGGCATAGACAACAAAGAGCAATACATTCAATAACAACAACCAGAACGATATACCATAGACCCCTGTAATAGAAGCAAATTGTATGGTCTCAAGATTGTACGTCTGCGAATTACCAAGAGTCAACCATGGAAATGAAAACTGCCAATGAGCATGGATATATTCAAAAGCAATCCATAGAAAAGGAAACGCAAACAGCGCAGCTTTAAAACCAAATTGCCGACGGAACGCCATGCATGCAAGAACAGGAATATAGAAAAACATCGGCTGTGCTATGAGCACCATGGCACCGGCAACCATCAGATAAATGTCTTTACCATGTGTAAATCCTCCTACCCAGTACACAGTAATCAAATTGAAAACGAAGAACGTTATGTAAGAATACACCAACGATTCCCTATAACCTTCGATGTAATCGAACAGAATAAAGAAAGGAACAAATGCAACTGCAGCAAAGACACCTGTTTCAAACGGTGGAAATGAGAGCCCAAGCAGTATACCTGATAGCATAGCAAGAGATACTTTAGACTTCACCGAAGGAGTGGCGTTTATCTCCATTATTTCTCTGTTGATGATTCTGTTAAGACCAATGAAGGGAATTTACTTGCAAGCATCTTGTGTAGGTAAATCAGAATCCAGGCGCATCCGGCACCGATAATCGCGCCGCCAAGGACATCTGACGGATAGTGGACACCAACAACAACACGCGAGATGCACATCAAAAATGCGTACACGCCAAACACCCACACCCATCGCTTGTAATGATACGACAGCAAGACTGCAAATGCAGTATTGTTTACAGCATGAGAAGAGGGAAACGAAAATCCACCGCCGCAGTCAACAAGAAGGCGCAAATTATCGAGAGGAATATGGCAAGGTCGCGATCGGGCAAATAGCGGCTTGAGCAAACTGCTGCTAAACTGATCGCTGAAGAGAATAAGTAGTACAATCATTCCTCCCACAACTCTTCCCTTTTTACCCCCCTTTATAACGAGCAACAACCAAAACACTGCAAATATACTCCTGCCGACCCAGGACTTATTCCAATCGGTCAGCGCAGGCATTATCACATCAAAGACAGGATTAGCAAGCGTGTTGTTGAAGAAATAGAAAATTGATGTGTCGAGTGAGTATAAGAATTCAACCATGTATTGCAGGGAAAGTGATTATTTTATTTCGAGGTTCATTTGCTTACCGCGTATCGATGCTACGGCATATGCAGCGGCACCATCGCCCATGCCAATGAAGCCAAGTTCCTCGCTCGTTGTTGCTTTAACTGAGACTTGATCAAGAGCAATCTCAAGGGCTTGTGCAATATTTTCTCTCATTCGCTTAACGTATGGAGCAATCTTCGGCTGTTGGAGTATGACTGTCGCATCGATATTCACAATCTCATAACTATTTGTATGAAGCAACTCCCTAACATGTTTTAACAATACCAAACTGGAAACATCTTTGAAGCGTGGATCAGTATCGGGAAAGTGCTTGCCGATATCTCCAAGCGCAGCAGCGCCTAACAGCGCATCGATAAAGGCGTGGCAAAGCACGTCAGCATCTGAATGACCGAGCAGACCTTTAATAAAGGGTATCTCAACTCCACCCAAGATTAACTTTCTATTGACTACTAACCTATGAACGTCGTATCCTATGCCGAAGCGCATTGCTGTTCCGTATTAACGTATGCTAAATTCTTTGTATCGATGTTGCGGTTCCTTCCATTGTATATTAATATCTGTTACGCGTGCAGATCGTGGTCCAACTTTTACTTCTTTAATGAATTCCTCGATTAGGGAACGATTCCCTTCTGTATCAATTTCAACAGTGCCATCGAAATTATTTTGCACGTATCCTTTCAACCCAAGACGTAGGGCTATCCTGTAGACAAAATATCTAAAGCCGACTCCTTGAACCACTCCATTGACGATAATATGAGCACATACTTCCATTTTGCCTTCGAAAAATACACGGAAATTGAGTGAAAGTCAAACATATCCTCGGGATTGTGATTCTTTGACTTTCTCTCAAAATTTTTCTATACTCACAACAAGCAATTCACCCTTCACAAATCCACAAAGGACGTTTTATGAAACGCAGAGACTTCATCAAAATTACTGCGGCTTCGAGTGCGGCAATCATGCTGCCCAATGCTCTCATCGCACGTCAGCAGTCTACGCCAAGTTTTTCAGACCCTGACTTCAAGAAACTTGCCGACGAAGCATTGAACACCGCTCGCATGAGCGGCGCATCGTACGCAGATATTCGCATCAACCGCTACCATAACCAATCCATCAGCACGCGAGAGAAGCGTGTGATGAATATTTCCAACAATGAGAACTACGGCTTCGGTATCCGAGTGCTTGTTGCGGGAACTTGGGGCTTCGCAGCAAGCCATATCGTGACCAAAGACGAGGTTGCTCGTATCGCTAAAAATGCCGTCGCAATTGCAAAGGCGAATAAAGTCATACAGAAGGAGCCGGTTCAACTTGCACCCGTTCCAGCATATCAGGATATTTGGAAAACTCCTATCAAGATTAATCCTTTTGATGTTTCTATTGCGGATAAAGTCGGACTCTTGCTTCGCCTCAATGAAGAAGCCCTGAAGAACAAGAGCGTTTCATTTTGTTCGTCCTCTATGCAAATAGCGAATGAGCACAAGTTTTTCGCTTCAACAGATGATTCGTATATCGAACAAGATCTCTATAGGATGCTGCCTTCGTTTACGGTAACGTCGGTGAATAAAGAAACAGGAAAGTTTGAGACTCGCAACAGTCTCACCGAGCCAGTCGGCAAAGGATATGAATGTGTCGATGAGAAATTCCTGATGGATGATGTACGCCTCGCAGCTGATGAAGCTGTCATGAAACACACTGCGTCATCTGTTACGGCAGGCAAGCATGATCTCATCCTCCATCCGACAAATCTCTGGTTGACTATTCATGAATCCATCGGCCATCCTACCGAACTTGATCGAGCATTGGGATATGAAGCAAATTACGCAGGCACCAGTTTTATGACTGTCGATAAGTTAGGCAAATTGAAAGTCGGCTCTGACATTGTTAATATCATGGCGGATAAAACCCAACGAGATGGCCTCGCCACCTGCGGCTACGATGACGACGGCGTCAAAACAAAAGAGTGGCATCTGGTAAAGAATGGCTTGTTCGTAGGTTATCAGACAATACGCGATCAAGCCCATCTTATCGGAGAGAAGGAATCCAGCGGGTGTTGCTATGCCGATAGCTGGTCATCTATTCCCTTCCAGCGCATGCCCAACGTTTCGCTCCAGCCCGGCAAGAATAAACTTAGTCTCAACGACCTTATTGCTGATACCGAAGACGCCATCATGATTAAAGGCAGAGGAAGCTGGAGCATCGATCACCAACGGTACAACTTCCAATTTGGCGGACAAACATTCTGGGAAATCAAGAAAGGAAAGGTTACTCAAATGCTGAGAGACGTTGCCTATCAGGCAAATACAGTTGAGTTTTGGAATTCCTGCGATGCCATCTGCAGCGAAGAAGAATATTACTTAGGCGGATCGTTCGGCGATGGCAAAGGCGAACCGGGTCAAAGCAACTCAGTAAGCCATGGCTGTTGCCCGGCACGCTTCAGGCAGGTGAACGTTCTTAACACAGGGAGGAAAGTATGACACAGGATCAAGCAAAGCAAATTGTCGACAAGATATTGTCGCATGCAACAGCAGATGATGTTCGTGTTTCTATCAACGGTGGAAGTTCATCGAACGTACGTTTCGCGCGCAACACCGTAACGACCAGCGGTTCTGCCCAGGAAGTTTCTATCGGGATAACGGCGACATTCGGTAAGAAAAACGGCTCGTACAGTTTCAATCAATTCGATGACAAGACGCTTGCCGAAGCGGTGAAAAAAGCCGAGGAGCTTGCAAAGCTCGCACCAGAAGATAACGAGTACATGCCTCCCCTCGAACAACAAACGTATCCGACAGTAAATGCCTACGCTAAAGCCACAGCAGACGCATCGCCGGACTTTCGCGCGAATATTGCGAAGGAATGTATCAAGTTGGCGATGCAGAAAAGCCTTGTTTGTGCAGGGTTTGTCGAAAGCGGTGATAATTTTTCTATGTTCGGTAACAGCAAAGGGCTGCGTGCTTATCATACATCAACAGATATTTCATATTCGACGACGGCACGAACGCAAGACGGTACAGGTTCGGGATGGGCAGGCGGCGGACACACCGACGTTGCGCAACTCGATGGCAGTGCCCTCTCTAACCGAGCAATCGAAAAAGCTATTGCTTCTGCAAACCCGACTGAAGTTGCGCCCGGCAAATATACCGTTATCCTTGAGCCCGAAGCAGTAAGTAACCTCCTCGGCGGAATCGGCTTCAGGATGGATGCGAGAAGTGCAGACGAAGGTCGGAGCTTTTTCTCCGAAATCGGCGGTAAGAATAAAATCGGACAGCAGGTATTTCCTGAGTTCGTGAATATTATGTCCGACCCGACACATCCTGATGCACCCGGCTCACGGTGGAGCGAAGATGGGATGCCTTCACGGAAGATCAACTGGATAGAGAAAGGGATTGTCAAAAATCTTCGTTACTCACGATATTGGGCACAGAAGCAAGGCAAAGAAGCGATACCCGGACCAAGCAATCTTATCATGGAAGGCGGAACAGCTACACTCGATGACCTCATTGCATCGACAGACAAAGGCATCCTTGTTACGCGCTTCTGGTACATCCGCGATGTCGACCCGAAGTCGATGCTCTTAACAGGACTCACACGCGACGGTACATTCTGGATTGAGAACGGCAAGATTGCACGCTCGATTAAGAACTTCCGCTTCAATGAAAGCCCCGTTGCAATGCTGAAGAATATCGAGATGATGTCGAAATCTGTGCGTATGCAGGGCGGCAGTTCAGCAAACCTGATACCCGCACTGAAGGTGAAAGAGTTTACGTTCTCCAGTCTCAGTGATGCAGTGTGAGAAGGGGTTTGAGGTTCGAGGATTGAGATTTGGGGTAAGAAAACTAAACTCGAACCCCTAAACCGGAACCCCGAACCGCAAAAGCTTTCTGATTGACTTAATCACTTCAAAAAGGTATCTTTCAGTATGGCTGAAGTCCATGATAAAGAAGAACCTTATGCCAAAGGCATGGATTCCCACAAAACCGCTGTCGAGCGGGCACGGGAGTACGGGATTGATATTTCCTTGATTGAGGAAAAACTCAAATTGACGCCTACTGAACGCTTGAAGGGTTTGCAAAATTGGATGGAATTTACTGAAGAACTACGACGCGCGCGGGAGCGAGATTTAAACAAAAACGACGGGACATAATCGTTGACACACATTGAACAAGCGCTGAGGCAACTTGTCGAATACGATGTTGAATTCATTATCGTAGGAGGTGTCGCTGCAACATACTATGGTTCAGCGTATATCACTTCTGATCTCGATATTTGTTATGCTCGCCATGAGACAAATTTAAAAAAACTTGTAGATGCACTACGCCCGTGGCACCCTTTATTACGGGGTGTTCATGATCCCGTCCCTTTCCTATTTGACGCTCAAACTATTAAGGCAGGATTAAACTTTACATTCACGACAGATATCGGAGATATCGATATTTTAGGAGAACTTACAGGTCTCGGCGGATATGACAAACTGTTCCCTCTGTCTTTCGAGACAAACGTTTTTAACATTAACTGCCGCATGCTCAACTTAGATACGTTGATCGAAGCAAAGAGAAAAGCAGGACGTCAAAAAGACATTACTGTTGCGCTCGAGCTTGAAGCGATTAAAGAACTTGAACGGAAGAGAAAACGATAGTGAAAGAAATAAGCACTAATTGTACATTCAATTAATATGAAACCACGGATGACACGGAAAGTACACAGATACACACGAATATCTGTGTAGTTTTAGTGCTTCTTCTGTGTGTATCTGTGGTAAAAATCCATGAGGTTTAATAACCTCTAAAATCATCTTCAGATTACCATTATGCCTTTCACTACCATCTTAAGCCTACTCTCGACCTCGGCTATTATCGCCGGAGGGATTTTTGCCGCTATACAACTGCGGCAGCTCAACAAACAGCGTGCACGAGATTCCGCGATGCAGATGCTGCATTCATTTCAAACCCGTGAGTTTATGGATGGCTACGACGTCATTTTCAATCTTCCCATGGGATTATCAAAGCAAGAGATTGAAGAACGTGTGGGAGAGAGAATGGTCTCTGTGCTTGTGGTGTTAGGCACGTTCGAAAGTTTAGGGATTCTGGTGCATCGGCGTGAAATAACCCTGTCGCTTGTCGATGATTTCTTCAGCGGAGGCATTGTGCTTGCATGGAGAAAGCTCAAGAATTATATCATCGGGGTACGCGAGCTTAACGACCGCGAAACGTATGCCGAATGGGGCCAATGGTTGGCTGAGCAATTTGAAAAACGAGAATCTAAAACTCCGCCGGTACCGGCTCACATTGCCTTTCGCGATTGGAAAGAATAACATGAAACCACAAATGAGAGAAAAAAATAATTGACTTTTGAAATAAATTTCCCTACACTACCAACACTAACTTGGGAATGCACGACCTACATGGATTACATATAAGAAGATGAACATTTTCTATAAAACAGGAATAACGATATATGACGTTTTTACTCCCTCCACAGGAAGAAAAACGACATTTTTTTGAGGCCACCCAAGAAGGGAAAACGAAATTTGTTATCACAGTAGTTATGTGAAAATTGTTTTGCGCACGCTGTCTAACCAACATTACGAGTAATAAATGGAGAATAGTGTTATGTTTTATCATTACATTTCTGTATTAGTTATTCTTCTCATCATCGGGTGCTCGCAAAGTTCTCAAGTAGGTGTTGTGATAACGAATGATTATGCTGTGGACACCCTCGCCTTCCATAATTTTCAGAACATTACGATATCTGATTCTGTCTATACTTTTGATTCTGTCTATATTGCTAAGTACCCACCCCTTCACGTTGTTTACCCTCTTTATCCACATGAGGTAGTGGGGCGGGGAATTACCGGGACAGTCTGGTTGAATGTATTAGTAGATTCTACTGGCGGAGTACTAAAAGCAGTCTGCGTAAAGACCGAATCCCTTACTCCTACTGGAGTTTCCGGGCGTTATTGGAAGCGCAGCGACAATAATATTTTCAACAAAGCTTCGCTGAGGGCTATCATGCAGTGGAAGTTCAACCCAAGTATAGTAGCAGGTACTTCCGCAAGATGGATAACTGTCCCGATGCGCTTTGAATTATATAAACAATAGTGACATGAGTAATTGATGCCATACACAAAACAACGACAGCTAACAATCAAAAACACGACGCTGGACGATAGAGCCAATGAACATAAAGCCTCACTCAACAATTTTGCTAAATGTTATATGCAATTTTACCACTAAGGATCAATTATGAAACGAACATTCATCAAGCTAATTGCTCTTGCCCTTCTTCTTGTCGGCAACGAAGTTGTCGCTCACCCCGGCTCCGGCATCGTCGTGGATCGGCAGGGCAACGTGTACTTCGTCGATACCGGCTCCGGCATTTGGAAGCTCGACAAGTCCGGCAAACTCACAAAACTTTCAGCGCCTGCCTATCACTGGATGGCAATTGACATCGATAACCGGCTTGCAAACGTAACGCTGCCATACTACTCGCAAGACGATGCAACCGTAACACGGGGTTCAGACGATCCAAGGATTCTTGTTTCGAGTGATTTTCCCATCACCATCGCACGCGACGGCTCGTTATACTACCCGTTGGCTCGTTCCGGCGCACAATTGCAGATCTTCCGCCTTGCACCTTCCGGAACTACGACAGTCATGAAAACTCTGCCCGCACGTACGGAAGGTGGACAACTGCGTTGGTTGAACGGTCTTGTCGCAACAGCAGATAGTTCGATTTATTTTTCGGAGAACAAGGCAATCAGAAGAATTACACCGCGAGGTGAAATGACCACAGTCATCAGCAATCTTCACTTAACTGGCTGTGATTCGGTGCCGGAGCTTGGCTCCGAACATGGGACGTACTTCCGTGGTCTTGATGTCGATACAGCAGGGACCGTCTATGTTGCCGCTACAGGCTGCAGAGCAGTCCTAAAGATTACAGCTGACAAGAAAGTAACCACCCTCCTGCGAACATCGAGTCCGTGGTCGCCGACGGCAGTTGCTGTATCCGGCAGCGACGTGTACGTGCTCGAGTACCTTCACACACCGGGCGACGACAGGCGAGAATGGCTGCCAAGGGTGAAAAAGGTCTCTTCTGATGGCACCGTAGTTATAGTTGCTACCATCAACCGGTAATAAAACCTCGCTCAATACTTTGTCAGACATGTTTTGCAAAATCAACCACAACAGACATTTTACTACCGTAGGTCTGTGCATTAGGAAAGAGAACTACTTACAAGAAGTTAGGACAGATGTATGATCAATCAACTCATTGCGCTCATCATGGATGAAAGCAAATGGCTGACGGTGTCTATGGGCTTCGCTCTTCTGGCTGTCATGATTCTGCTTTATCGACACCGCCACTCGGATATCACCACCCGGCGTCGCGTTTTGGCAGCAATGAATCTGTTCTTTGGGGTGACAATCGGGAATATGGCGTTGGGTCATCTTTTGGCTGTGACGACCAAGTTGGCATTGGGGACACTGCAAGGCTCAGTCCTAAAATTCTATTTAATTGGGATCGCTTTGGCTGTACCCTCTTGGTGGCTCATCCATCACACGCGGAGGGTACTCGCACCCAACAACGAGCACGGGCGAATGACGCTGGTTCTTAACGCTTGGTTAGCGATCACGCTTCTTGTGCTGGGGGTTCAAAACTTGCCTCTTGCCATTCCGGCTTTCTTGAATATCGGGTATCACCTGCATTCCAGCAGGGTGATAGGTTGGGCGATTGTAGGCATGGCGATCGTCGTCAATGTTGGCTTATTCATTGGGTCGTTGATATTCTTGGCGAGTGGCCTGAGTTTCGAGCAATTCAGAGGGATTGAGTAAGCCCATTGGTGTGAGTATGATGTAGTGTTTTTCATGCAGTACCCGTGGAATTGCGCTGTATATCAATGAAGATATTGCTCTGTCGCAGGATGGAATGTTTGCCAGGAGTGCCAGAACTCTTGTGAGGCTTGTATACGTTGCAGTTGTCGCCCTTTGAGCGCGCCATCAATGCACAATCCGTTGTCACTCCAATACGATTGGGTGTTACTGTCAATAAGCCTACTATTCGTATAGGTAAATTGTAACACCTGTTGATCGACAATGCGATTGAAAACATGAAAGCTGCTGCCATCTATTTCTACAGATAGCACAACGGGCACGCCAGCAAGTGAATCCTGTATCATCCGCCGGTGAAGCAATGTATTCCAGTCGTACGCCTTCGCCATCCCTCCTGCTTCAACGCCAATCACCCACGATTTGAATTTCCATGAAGCTGTATCCCGTTGCTCAAGACTGCCGACAATCGTGCCTTCATCGAAGCCCTTGAGATGCTCGTATTGTTTGGTGAAATGTGTATCGGGCTGAAGAATGTATGAGTTAGGATTATTGCGCAGCCATGACCTCAACGACATATGTTGGGAGGGTATTTCTTTTAACGCTGTGCCTTTCAGCGGACCTGCCACGGCTTCGCCCGTAGCCTGATACCACCAGCTTTTTGTCGTTGCATCCTCGAACATCGCATTGAAGTGATCCATGCCAACGAGCCGGAAGCTTTCTTTCTTGCCATCCACTTGCGGACTATAGACACGCCCCGTTCTGCACACCGTGCAATACGTTACGATGACCGCCTCTCCCCCGACTGTATCCTGCACTTGATGATGGTAGCCGATAATTTCTATCGGGTATGCTTTGGCTTCGCCGTTGATAACTACGCCGAGCACGAGCTTACGTGATGCTATGATGTTCTCGCCGGCTTGAACAAATATCTTATCAAGCGGCTGGTAGAATATCTTCTCAGCGAGGAAGCGGAAGTTGAAGAGGTAAAAGATACCTGCGTAGCACAACAGCACTATGCTTAATATAATTTTTATCCAGAGTTTACCGGAACCAAACACTTTATACACAGGATAAGCAATCAACAAGAGTCCGAATATCCTGACGTAGACAAGGTAGCAATGCAGGAAGTACGCGAGACCAATTGTGTCTGATTGTTGGCTTCCCGGAAACGGCATGATAAAGTACACGCGTAATATTTCTCCGGCAAACAACAGCAGTATACCGAAGATGAGTAGTAGTTTTCTCATAGTATCCTCGTTTATCCTTTAAAGAATAACCACCAGACCAGTGTAAACACGGGAATTAAGATCGGCATAGAATATTTTCCAATATAGCCGAAGAAGCTCGGCACCTTCGCACCTGCTTGCTCGGCTATAGACTTCACCATAAAATTGGGTCCGTTACCAATATAGGTATTCGCTCCGAAGAACACAGCAGCAAGTGAAATCGCTTTCAGGTAAATATTATGGTTGCCGATAAGATAGCAAACATTGATGTCATCAACAGGAACATGACCACTTGCAACAAGATCACCGTGGTATTTCATCAACGTGATAAAAGTATTGCGGATTTCCTCTGCATGTGTACCGGTAATGCTTGCGATATCAACACCGCGCGTAGAGATGAGATGTTGCACTTGCTGTATAATATCCTGATTAACGAATAAACCAATCGAGGCGCTCAGGAAATTCAGATACGTCGGCGCATTATCGAGAATGCTGGAGAGAATACCTGTTCCCCAGTAAAATTGACCTGGTGAGTTGATGCCAATCTGCGTAGCGTTCTGCTCAAGCCAATCGAGTGCCGGCACCATCGTTGCAAATATTCCGGCAAAAAGAATCGCGACCTCCTTCACAGGAAGAAAATTGAAGTCATTCTTCTGGTGAATGGCTTTCTTCGTCATCACATACGAACCGACTGCTGCTATCACCATCAAGAGTTCACGCAAAAACACTGGCTTCTGAATAAAGACAGCAATCAAAATCACGGCAAGAAAAAATATATTGTGCAGTCCGCTGACTTCTGCATCTTCATGAAGCTCAGACTCGGGCACATGACGCGGTGATGACTCATATTTCCTGAAGCTGATATAATCGATGACAAAGAATATCAACAATACAAGTCCGACAACAAGAGCCCAGATGTGCCATACATACTCAAGCACCCAAAAGAATGGTACGCCTTTCAAGTATCCGAGGAATAACGGTGGATCGCCGATGGGAGTGAGCGCACCGCCTATATTGCTGACAAGGAATATGAAGAAGACAACATGAAATCCGCGAAGTCGGTATTTGTTCACGCGAAGATAGGGACGAATGAGTATCATCGAAGCACCGGTTGTGCCGAGAAAATTTGAAATAACGGCACCGATGCCAAGCAGGATGACATTTGCCATCGGTGTAGACTTGCCTTTGATGCGAATATGAATCCCTCCTGCTACCACAAATAACGACCCGATGAGAATAATAAAGCTGACATACTCCATGCCTGTATGCACCATTCTGATAGGATTATCCAGGATGAGGAGGTAGTAGACAACAGTCACAATACCGAGTCCGATTGCGGCGAAAGGATAATTCTTCTCCCACCAATGCTTGTTGATGAATGGCATTACAGCGATAGCGATAAGCAGTAGAACAAATGGCGTAATCATCCATGGAGATACGGGTATAGTATGCCCGTCACCGGCAATTAACGGTTGAGCAGAGCAAAGGAGAACGGTAATGGACAGAACAAGTAATGTTACTGTTCTTCGAAATGTCATTTTACGGGCTGACGCTGTTGGACAACTTGAATGGCTTGCTTAGAGTATTGCTGAACGACCGTGACAATCTGCTTCGTCTTTGTTGCAGACAGGTTAAGGAATGTTCCCGGATACACTCCAATCCACACGATGAATACAATAATCGGCGCAAGGACAAAAATTTCACGCTTTGAAAGATCCGGTAAGTGTTGGTTCTCGGGGTTTGTCACCTTTCCAAAAATGATGCGCTGATACATCCAGAGCATATACACTGCCGCAAAAATAACGCCTGTCGCCGCAACAATAGCATACCAATGACTCATATACGATGACGTAAACGCTCCGAGGAGAATAAGGAATTCACCAATGAACCCGTTAAGTCCCGGCAAGCCGATTGAGGAGAGAGAAACGATGAACAAGATAATCGCCATCAGCGGCATGACTTTCGCAAGCCCGCCAAATTCTGATATCATCCTCGTATGCCGACGATCGTAAATCATGCCAACAATCAAAAAGAGCGCCCCGGTTGAGAGCCCGTGATTCACCATCTGAATAATACTTCCCTGGATTCCCACTTCTGTCATTGTGAAGATGCCGAGAACAACAAAGCCGAGATGGCTTACCGAAGAATAGGCGACTAATTTCTTCATATCCGTCTGCACCATCGAGACGAGCGCACCGTAGATGATGCCGATAACAGCAAGCGTCGTAATGTAGGGCATGAAGTAAAAAGCCGATTGCGGAAACAACGGTATGCAAAACCGCAACAAGCCGTAGGTTCCCATCTTCAGCAGCACGCCTGCAAGAATCACGCTTCCTGCGGTTGGCGCCTCAACGTGCGCATCGGGCAGCCATGTATGAAATGGAAACAACGGCACTTTAATGGCAAAGCTCAGTGTGAAAGCAAGAAACATCCATGACTGTATTTCAAACGGAATATGCGGGGCTAACGTCGTAAATCTGAGAAAGTCTGTTGTAAATTTTCCGCCCGGCAGTGTCGACACATAGTAGCCAAGCCAGATAATTGCAACGAGCATCAATAGACTGCCGAACATGGTGAAGAGAAAGAACTTTATCGATGCATAAATCCTGTTACTCCCACCCCAGATGCCTATGATAAAGTACATCGGGATAAGCATGGCTTCCCAAAAAATATAGAAGAGGAACAAATCGAGCGAACAAAACACACCGAGCATACCTGTCTCGAGAAACAGCATCATCATAATATATTCTTTCACTCGCTTTTCTATAGAGTTCCATGATGAGAGCAAAGCTATCGGCGTAAGGAATGTCGTCAACATCACCATGAGGATCGATATTCCATCAACCGCGACAAAATATGAGACGTCCAGCGATTCAATCCACGGAACTTTATGGTAAAACTGGATGCCAACCTCATTCGCATTAAACTGAGTATACACAACAACGGACAGAAGAAAAGTGATAAGGCTGATGATGAGTCCGGCTATTTTAATGAGTCGGATGTTTTCTTTCTTCAGGAACAGGAGCAACAAAGCACCAGTAGTTGGCAGAAAAATAATATAAGTAAGAAGAAGCGATTGTGTCATTTGACGCGAATGGGTAACCAGTTAGATTCAAAACGACCTTGAAGCGTCATACAATAGAGTTCTCCTATGGCATTTGCATCTAGAATCGGCGAGGAAAAAATGTATTGCAGATCATCTTTCCGTGCTCCAGATTGTGGAAATATATACACTAATTGCAGATTGTAGTCACCAGCAGACAGGTGTTCTAAATCGAAGTTCCATAGCGATACTGTATCGGCGATGACTTTTCTATTCTTCGGAACTCGAATAATATCTGTGAGATCATGATATAATCTCTTTCCAGTGTCGATGTATTGAATGCGTTTCGGCCATTGGACCGGCTTTCCTGAGACATCCAACAATTTACTGGCGTACATTTGTTTACCGTAATCGTAATCTTTCAACAAATAGATATCGTAAGGTGTGTTATTAGTAACAGTCGTGATAACCGAACTCAGATAAGAAGTATCTCCCTTCAAAAAATTACTTATCTCGAATGAAAACGCAACGGGATGGGCCAATAAATACGTAGCAAGTTCAGCTTGATACTTAATGAAATCGGGAATGCAGCCGGGTACTAAGGATTTATCTGCAACCTTCAAAAAAATCGTTATCTCTAAAACTTGTTCTGCTGAATCAATTACGATCGACTGTTTCTGTGGTTTATTTCCTGTCAGTGTTGCAGTAATATTAAAGTGTCCCACCGGGACGTTGAGAATAGTAAATCCCCCTCGATCATCTGTTGCGGCACCCAATGTGGTACCATCAAGCAATACAGTTACATGAGCGATCGGTGCGCTGCTTCGATTATTAAGCACTCTGCCTTTGACCGTAGCTGCATCAGCATTGCTTAAGCAAAAAGTCAACAGTAGAATTATTATTGAGGACAAAAACTTCTTCATCGCAACACCAATATCCCGAGGATAACGATAATACCGACTACAAACGCAAGCGCATAACCCTGAGTCACTCCAGATTGAATCTTTCTCAGCCAACTGCTTATCCATGCAGTAAGCTTAGCGCTGCCATTAACGGCACCATCTATAACACCAACGTCAAATCCTTTCCACAACAGTTTCTCGGAGCTTCTTACGACAGGCCGAACTACCACAGCATCGTAGATTTCATCTACAAAATACTTATTCCAAAGTAATTTATAAATACCTCGAAATGACGCGGAGCGTGTTGAAGAAGTTTGTAGTTTCCTTGCATAAATTTTACGTGCGAAAAAGATTCCAGCAACTGCAATGACAACTGAAAGTGACATCAACAAATATTCTGTCGAATGGCTTCCTTCATGTCCAATTGGCAAATTGACATTAGCTCGCTGAAAAATTGGTTCGAGCCAATGCTCGATTGCATTACTACCGCCGAGGCTTGAGGGAATACCGACAAATCCGCCAAGAATGGAAAGCACAGCAAGAACTATGAGCGGGATTGTCATAACTTTTGGTGCTTCATGCGGGTGAACATTGTGAGCATATCGTCCTTCACCACCAAAGGTCAATGTAACAAGTCTGAACATATAGAACGCTGTAAGCCCGGCTGTTATCCAGCCAACAATCCAGAACATGGTTGACCCTTGAGTGAACGCTTTCCACAATATTTCATCTTTGCTGAAAAATCCTGAAAGCGGGGGAATGCCGGTAATGGCAATAGCGGCAATGTAAAAGGTTTTGGATGTGATTGGAAGCTTGGATTTTAATCCGCCCATATTCTGAATATCTTGCTCTTCGTGCATAGCATGAATCACAGCACCGGCGCCAAGAAATAACAGCGCTTTGAAAAATGCATGCGTCATGACATGAAAGATACCAGAAGCAAACCCACCTACGCCAAGCCCAAGGAACATATACCCTAACTGACTCACAGTGGAATATGCAAGAACTTTTTTGATATCGTTCTGAACTAACCCCATTGTTGCAGCGAAAAACGCAGTGGCTATGCCCACAATAGCTACGATCATCATCGTCGTAGGTGCAAGAGCAAAGAGTATTGAGCATCGTGCGACCATATATACACCGGCAGTAACCATTGTGGCAGCATGTATAAGTGCGCTTACAGGTGTGGGACCTGCCATAGCATCCGGCAACCAGATAAACAAAGGGATTTGTGCCGACTTCCCTGTCGCTCCCAAAAACAACAACAAGGTTATCCAGAACACAAGGCTCCCATCGCGCGGCAATAACCCTATTGCACGAGAAAAGACATCCTCAAACGCAAGACTTCCAAACACAGTAAAGATCATGAACATTGCAATCAGGAAACCAAAATCACCGATGCGATTCACAACGAATGCTTTCTTCGCAGCATCTGCTGTAGTAGTTGCACCTGGTTTGTATCCACCTGTGTCGAACTTTCTATCGTGCCAAAAACCAATCAGCAAAAACGAGCACAACCCAACACCCTCCCAGCCAAGAAACATGAGGAGGAAATTATTTGCAAGCACGAGATTCAACATCATGAAGATAAAGAGGTTCAGGTAAGCAAAGAATCTCCAGAAACCGTGATCGCCGTGCATATAACCGATGGAGTATACATGAATCAGAAATCCAACACCGGTTATAATCAGCGTCATGAGAATTGACAACTGGTCAACCTGATAGGCAACATCAACTGTAAATGTACCGGCAGCAATCCATTTGAATACAGTAACAATATGAGAGCGTTCTTCGGCGGGTCCCTTGAGCATCTCTATAAATATCAATGCCGATAGCGCAAAGGCAATACCAACGGCTCCGCTTCCGATCAAACCGCTGATTTTCTCTGAATTGAGTTTTTTCCCAAAGAGCCCATTCACAATAAAGCCGATGAGCGGAATAAGGATTATGTAAGTAACGTAATTGTACATTGCTGAATTACGATTTCACCATTTGAGTATGTTAATCTCATCAATATTTACAGTCTGCTTATTACGAAACAGCGCTATGACAATTGCCAAACCGACCGCAGATTCAGCCGCAGCAACTGCCATAACAAAAAAGACAAGTATCTGTCCCGTGCTGTCTCCCAAGAACGCTGAAAAAGCCACCAACGTAAGATTGACTGAATTCAGCATGAGCTCGATGCACATAAATACAATAATTGCATTGCGACGTGTGAGGACACCAATTACGCCAATCGTGAAGAGTATGGCACTGAGAAGAAGATAATATTGCAGAGGTACGCTTGTCATGCCTCAATGAAATTTCTTTTTAGCCAATACAATAACACCAACTAAAGCGGCGAGTAACAACATCGATGTAATTTCGAAAGGAAGTAAATAATCCTTAAAGAGAACACTGCCAATAGATTCAACCGTACCCAATCGTGACATTTCAGGCGATATTGTTGACGTCATTCGATTTGTTACTAAACCTAAGCTTGCAACAAGTTCAATAAGCACACCTCCTGCTAATGCCACGGCAATATATGTTTTATAATTCTTTTTATCCGTAAGCATTGCCTCATCTTCAAGATTCAGCAACATGATAACAAACAGGAACAGCACCATGATCGCTCCTGCATAGACAAGAATTTGAATTATCGCGATGAATTGAGCCTGAAGGATTAAATACAAAACAGCAAGACAGAAGAAATTCACGATAAGAAACAGCACGCCTTTTACTGGGTTCGGGCGCGTGATCATCATGAGTGCTGATGCAATTGCAGAAATTGCTACGAAGAAAAAGAGAATAGTCTCAAATGTCATTCACTATCTACAAAGTCATGAATAGGAGAAAATATACCAAAATTTTGTGGAATTTCAAAAGAAATAATAGTGCGCACTGAGTTGAGGCAATGGCAGCACAGTTCCGTCGCTGAAATATGTGAACATCAATTCACCGGCAATATGGAACGATGCAATATTACTCCACTCCCCGCCAATCCCTGCGCCTATGCGTAACGGAGCTGAAAGATAATTATTACCCGATTCGCCAGAATAAAAGTAGCCTATGCCTCCGGAAGTAAAAAAGCGTGTCGTTGTACCATGAAAAACATCGTATTGTATTTCGCTGCCAAGATTGTAATGTAACCGTGTATCGGTTTTGATAATGCCACCAATAAACTGATACGAAAACTCTGAAGGAAAATGTTGGCGAAAGCTTATGCCAAATCCGCTTGTAAGTCCGGCTGATAATCCTAACCCAAAGACATTCTTCTCTAAATGCGTTGTCTGCGTGGAAGGCGATACTTGGGAAACAGCAAGATTATTCAGCACAATAACGCTTGTAGTCAACGACAACATGATGATATTTGCTTTCAAGTTCACGCGCGCAAAAATCGAAAAAGTTCCGGAATCGTTGGACGTTTACCATACACCAAAATAGCCGCACGAAAAATTTTCCCTGCAGCCCAAATAACTCCTGCGGCAGAAACAACGAGAAGGGCAATGGTAGCAATAATTTCACCTGCCGAGGGCATATTGATGGGGATTCGCATTGCCATCATCGTCGGTGTCATGAGAGGGAAATAGGTTAATATTGTTACAAGAGAAGAATTAGGGTTTTGCATGACAGGAAGTGCTAAAGCAACAGGCAAAACCAGGATAATTGTCAAATAACTGGTGATCTGTTGTGCTTCTTGCTCAGTAGAGACAGGCGCTCCAACTGTTACAAAAATGCCTGCATACAATAAGTAGCCAAGAATAAAATACACAAGGAGCAACAATGCGCTTGGCAAGGCAATTAATGTTATGCCGAATTTTAGGCTGATAGCTATTCCGATTATTGCCCAGATACCCATTTGAGTAAGCCCAAGTCCGCTGAGTCCAAGAATTTTGCCGGCCATTAAATCCGTTGGTGAACACGATGAAACAAGAACTTCTACCACGCGATTTGATTTTTCTTCAAGCATACTTCGAACAAGGAGTTGCCCTGAGGTCATCACAAGGAATAATAACATCATCATAAACACATAGGCAGTGAAGAAAACCTGTGCAAAACCAGACTCCTCCTCACCTGTTTTCGAGAGTTTAATCGTCTTCATTTCAAGAGGAGATGTTAACTCCTTTGCAAACACCGGGTCAATCCCACGTTCATGCAGTTTATGTTGTACAACGAGATATCTAATAGCACCTGTCAACCTATCTGTCACACGAATGTTGCCAACATTTTCAGATCGATATTCAATTGATGAATCCGTCATGATCGTTTTAGGAATAATAACGTACCCTTCGATGTCGCCTGCCATCACAAGCGCATCTGCGAGATTCTTTCCCTCCTTAACGCTATTTACTGTATCGGCGAGCGGAATGAGTAAATAATTTGGTTTGCCATCTGGAAGCTTGAAACGTTTGTCGAGATATTCTTGCAATGGATGAAATAATTCTGCAGTCTTATCAAATACTCCGATCTTTCTACTATCAGTATCCGGTCGCGAAGCAAGAAGTCCCGGTACAACACCCATTGCAAGCATGATGACCGGTATTAAAACGATAGAGATGATGAATGCTTTCGATTTAATTTTTTCAACATACTCCCAGCGAGCGACGACAAACATTTTCTTCACAGTATGTCTCCATTCTTCATCTGTGATTTCTTATCAGCCCCAACGAGCTCAAGAAAGATAGCATTGAGCGATGGTTCTACCTTCTCAAATTTTTTTACATCAAGTTTCTGTGCAATCTCTACGAGTAACTGGCTCTGATGATTTGTAGAATTGAGCACGAGTTCAGCGTAGTTTTCATAGACATGTGCTGTCTTCACGCCTGGAAGGGTAGGCATAAACGAGCCATCGCCATCATAAATAATCTGAATAGTGTTTTTCCCGTAACGACTTTTTATTTCTTGCAGTGAACCTTCAAGCACTACTTTTCCCGTATTAATGAGGCAAATAGTATCGCACAGTTTTTCTGCGTGATCCATCTGATGCGTTGAAAAAATGACAGCTTTACCCTGACGCTTCAATTCTAACAGGATGTCTTTTAGCATGATTTGATTTATTGGATCGAGACCTGAGAATGGTTCATCAAGGATCACTAACTGCGGATCATGCAACACAGAAATAATAAAACCTACTTTTTGCTGATTACCTTTCGAAAGTTCTTCGATCTTACGATCATAATAATTGAGTAAGTCAAATCGTTTTAGCCAATCGTAGGCGCGGCGCTTTGCTTCATCAGATGCTATACCTCTCAAACTTGCAAAATACATTATAGCATTGAGAAGTTTGTTCTTTCGATATAAGCCGCGTTCTTCCGGAAGGTACCCAATGACATTTCTCACTGCCTCATTAAACGGTAAGCCATCGTAGGTTATGGTGCCGGTATCTGGATGGATGATATTGAGAATCATACGAATCGTTGTGGTTTTGCCTGCACCATTGGGACCAAGTAACCCTAAGATTTCACCACGACGTGCCTCCAACGAAACACCGTCCACAGCAACAACAGTGCTATATTGTTTTCGGATCTGAGATACTTTTAGCATACAAGGTTTTTAAGGAGTTAAGCGATATATCATGCGGGGAAACGGTATTGTTTCTCTAACATGCTCAAGTCCGCAGATCCAGGCAACTGTACGCTCAATACCTAAACCAAATCCGGCGTGTGGCACTGAACCATACCGTCGCAAATCTAGATACCACTCAAATGCTGACTGCGGAAGCTTGTGTTCATGCAAACGCTCTACAAGTAAATCAAGGTTATCTTCACGCTGACTGCCTCCAATGATTTCTCCATAGCCTTCCGGCGCTAAGACATCCATTGCTAATGCTAACTCTGAATTTTGAGGATCACGTTTCATATAAAAAGCTTTCACCTGCGATGGATAACGGTGAACAATCACCGGCCTGTTAAATTGCTCGGAGATAACGGTTTCATCAGTTCCTCCAAAATCATTTCCCCATGTGAAATCGACGCCTTTCTTTTTCAGGATATCAACAGCTTCGGTGTATGAAATTTTGGGCAGAGGCTTTTTTACGTTTTCTAAATATGTAGTATTGCGTTCAAGCGCTTTGAGTTCCTGTTGACGATGTTGTAACACCGAAGAAACTATATGCTCCAGAAACTCTTCAGCTAATTCCATATTATCGTTAAGGTCATTGAAGGCGACCTCTGGCTCTACCATCCAAAATTCTGTTAGATGCCGTCGTGTTTTTGATTTCTCTGCACGAAATGTCGGTCCGAACACATACACTTTACCCAGTGCTAATGCACCTGCTTCGCCGTAGAGCTGTCCGGACTGTGTGAGAAAAGCTTTACCTAGGTCGAAGTATTCTGTTTCAAATAACGTACTTGTTCCTTCACAGGCTGCCGGTGTAAAAATCGGCGCATCTAAGAGAATGAATCCACGGTTATCGAAGAATTCTCTGATTGCCTTTATTATTTGATGTCGAATACGAAGAATGGCGTGCTGACGTGAAGAACGAAGCCAAAGATGCCGGTGATCCATAAGAAACTCAACACCATGATCTTTTGGTGTTATCGGATACTCATGCGCAATATTGATAATCTGAACATCAGACAATTCTAATTCATAACCGCCAGGAGCTCGGTCTTCTTTTTTTACTTTACCTGTAACTGAGAGTGACGATTCTTGCGTTAAGCGATCAAATGCATTAAAAACTTCTTCAGTAAGTGCCCCTTTCACCAGAACGCATTGCACTATTCCTGTTCCGTCACGAACAACAATAAAGCGAATTTTACCGCTCGAACGTTTGTTATAGACCCAGCCATGAAGTGTCACCACTTCCCCAATGTGTCGGGATAAATCCTCAATATATATACGCTGCATACTTATAGTTGAATTTGATATTCAAAAAATATACAAAAGAAAAAACTTTTCTCCAATAAAAAAACCGCTATCAAAGAGCATGCCTTGGAAGAACAATTACTACGCGAGAATAATTTATGTCGTAGAATTTGAGATACGCACTAGTTCTCTTTGAACAAGATCAATATTATCATCGAGAAAATGCCGGGAGATTCGCCGTGCACGACGCACTTCATTGTCATCTATTTCCGAAAAGATCAAATCTTCATCAAAGAGCTTAGCCTGAACCATAACTTCTCCATTCGGAGTAATAACTTCCGAGCCGCCCCAAAAATTGATCCCATCTTCATAGCCTACACGATTACAAAACACAATGTATGAACTTAGCAAACGAGCATATGCTTTATGTTGCTCACTGTTAACATGTGCATTTTTCATTTGTGCTTGTTCGCCTGATAATCGTGTAGGACTTGCTGCCATTCCGATAATGACATCAGCACCGTCTTTTGCAAGCAGATAAGGCAAAGGAAGATGCCATAAATCTTCACAGATTATGACGCCAATCCTTCCAACTGCAGAATCGAAAGCCTTTACAGACGAACCGGGAAGAAAATGTCGAAGCTCCTCAAACATTCCATAGGTAGGCAGGTAAACTTTCCGATGAACAGAGTTAACAGCGCCATGTTGAAAGAGAAATGCGGAGTTATGAATACCATAGTTTCCAGACTCCTCAACGCATCCCACAAGAATAGCAATATCATTGCTTTCGTCAATTATTGGTTGGAGTATACTGATATTGGTAACTCGTAACGCAGAATCCCAATTGGCGTCTTTGATTGAGTACCCAGTTAAGCTGAGTTCAGGAAAAACGATGAGGTCCGCTCCGCCGACCTTCGCTTTACGGATATATTCGATGTGTTTCTTTATGTTTTTAGCGATGTCACCTGGGACGCTATCTATTTGTGCTAACGCAAGAGTAAATTTCATTGAATTGAGTTAGGAAAGATCAATCATTTTGATGTCTTTGATATAGCGAATGGTTTTATCTTCTTTCAATGTTTTGAGCTTTTCAAGTTTCTCAGCCATGCGCTTAACATTTTCTTCAATGATTTTTACATAATTTATTTGGATATCCAAAGTGAATCTTTGGCGGAAATCACGAGCGAGTGTATGCATTTGAAGTAATGGAATTTCAAAGTCGTGCACAACGGTATTAAGTGTTTCGCGAATTGCCTGTAACCGTTGTTTGCTTACTTCAAGATTCATTAACTGTTTACTAAGGCGATGTTTTTCTATTACACTTAGTACAGTTTTTGGCAAAACTGGCGATGATATTTCTTCTTTGACCAGGTAATCAGCAACACCTAATTTCATCACATCGAGCGCAAGGTCGAAATCTTTATTAACAGTGAGAAACACCACAGGAATATTGATCTTTCGCTCCAGAAGCTCTTTCGTTATTTCTAAACCATTCTTTCCTGGAAGAAAATAATCCATAAGAATAATATCAAAATCCTTACGCTCATTCAGTATAGCAATCGCATCGGCATGATTTTCTCTCCAGACAATTTCAAACTTATCTTTCTCGTAGCGCTGCAGATAAACCTGCACAAGTTTTACAAAATCTTTGTTGTCTTCAATTAGTAGAATCAGAACTTTAAGCTCATCCATAAAAGTCTTACCCTCCTTGAATATCAATTCGTGGAATTATAAAGAAAAATGTCGAGCCCTTGTCTTTCTCCGACTCAACCCAGATTTTTCCTTTATGCATTTCTATTATCTTTTTCACAATCGCCAACCCCGCTCCGCTGCCTTCATATTCTTCTCGTCGGTGTAAGCGCTGAAAAATAACAAATATCTTCTCATAAAACTCTTTGGATATTCCTATACCATTGTCTCTAATAAAGAAAAGATACGAATTATTTTCTGCATTCTGAAATCCAACTTCAACCATAGGATTGACATTCTTGTTGAACTTTATGGCGTTTCCTATGAGGTTTCGAAAGACGACCTTTAACTGCGTCTCATTGCCATAAATTATCGGAAGCTCAGAAGGTATAATAAAATTTACTCCCTTCTGCTTAATAGTAAATTCCATATCAAATTTGATATCGTTGATGATATTCGCGATGACAACAGGTTTCACCATTTCAGAAGTGCGGCTAACACGAGACAACATTAGAAGGTCATCAATTAAGCCTTTCATCCGTGTTGTAGCGCCAACTATTGAATCAAGGTACTCCTTTCCCTCTCCATGGATAGTTTGGTGATAATCAAGCTGTAATATTCTACTATAGCCTTCAATGCTTATCAGCGGTTCTTTCAAATCATGAGAAACAACATAGGTAAAATCGTCAAGCTCCTTATTACGACGCTGAATTTCAAGAGAGATTTTTACTGTTTCTTCATACAGCTTCGCCTTGTCAAGAGCTATAGCGGCGAGGTTTGCAACACTTTCTAGCAGTTGTAGGTGCGTCTCACTATATTGTTTTTTATCGCTGCTTTGTACAGACATGATTCCTATAATTGTTTCCTTCGAAAGCATCGGTACATACATTCCAGAGTTTTTTGTGTCATGCAGCGAGTGTTTAGTGGAGACTACATGTTCTTCAGGACTTTGTGAAGTGATAGTCCGCATTCGTCCATGATCTGATAGCACCTGATATTGTTCATCATGTACGGATACCTGATAAACAGTTTTAAGCGACATTAGAGTAGAATCATATAAGTCGATGCTGAATGTATCAAAGGAAACAACATGTTGAATACTCCTTTCTACCGCCTGAAAGATTTGATCAATATCCAACGTTGAGGTAAGCTGTTGACTCAATTCATATAAAACGGTTAAGCGGTCTATCTGCGAACGAAGCTCTCCGTAAAGCTGAGCATTTTCTATAGCGCTGCCAAGCTGGTTACCGACGAGCGAGAGAATTTGTCTTTCCTGTCCATGAAATTCATGCTCAGAGTTATAAAAAACATCTAATGCTCCCAAAACTCTGTCTTTCGATGTCAGAGGAATCACTGCCATCGCCTGGATATTTGCCTTCTTTAATATTTCTCTGTTTTGTGGAACAATCCGCTCATCAAGAAATACCGCTTCATTAATGTACAATGGTTCTTTTGTACTCACAACACTGCCTGTAGCTGAACCACTTTGCTTCAGTCTCGAGATGGATTGATTGTCTATACCTTCAAACCCGATTTGCTTTGCAAGCACTAAATCTTTATCAGTTTGATCAATGAGATACACCAGAATGGCATCAGCGCCAATATCTCTTTGTAAAAGAGGTATCACACTTTGTAATATTTCATCAAGATCAAGGGAGGCATTGATCAACGTTGATATTTCATTTAATGCAAGCATCTGCTCATAACTCTTTTTAAGCTCTGCCTCAGCTTTCTTGAGAGTGGTAATATCCGTGTGCGTGAATACAAGTCCCGTTATTCTGTGCTCGATGATCATAGGATTGATCGTAATTTGATAAACACGTTCGCCAAGTCGAGTTGAATAAGAATATTCTTCTGAGAAAATGCGGACAGAACCGTCTAGTAAATGATCAATAACATTGTGTATCATATTTTTGAGAGCTTCGCTCGGAAGGACATCAAACAAATTCACATCTTGATAATTTCGAATTCCAGGGAATCCTGACTCTTGCATAAATTCATGCCAGGCTTTATTCACTTCTCTAATTCTATATTGCCTATCAACGGTATAAACAATACTATCGATTGAATCTAAAAGATTATGTATGTAGGCAGCGTCGTCTGTCACCCGACGAAACAATTGCACCCTATCAACAATGGTGCCTATTTGTTGAGAAAGAGGTTGGAGAAGATGTGTATGCTCCTCTGTGTATACATTAGATTCATTGCTCGCAATATTGAGAGTGCCAAACGGTTTATCTTTGAGGAAAATCGGTAGCGAGATTTGTGACTTAAGCCCATAGTGGAATGATCGTAATGATCGATATTTTTTATCTGATGTAAGGTCATTAATAATGATCGGTTTCTTTGCTTCAAAAGCATATTGAGAAACTGTTTGCTTGAGAGGAATGCTCTCCCCCTTTTGTAATGGTTGTGTGCCTCTAAGCACATATATGGAAATGCTAGATGAATCTTCCTCCAACAGTCCTACACTAATACTGTCACACTCAACAACTGATGCTATTTCTTCAGCGATAGCATGAAATATTTCATCGAAGTCCATCGTTTGATTTGCTTTGTTCACGATGCGGTTAATCATTTCGATTTGCGTATTGCGACTTTCAAGGTCTTTGGTAAGCCGTGTTCGTTCGGTGATATCACGAGCGAGGTTCAACATTGCAATTGGCTCGCCCATTGAATTTCGTAACAATGTGGTGCTTACGCTCATCGGAATATGATGCTTATCTTTTGCTCTCCATGTCATATCGAAATCGTGCAGCCAATTCTTGTCACGTAACTCAGCAATCCATAAAACAAATCTACCCATTTCTTCGTCAAGCAGCCACGGATAAGGAAATTCCATCCCTATAACATCGCTACGAGAGTACCCTAGCGTACGAAGGAATGATTGGTTCACTTCTAAAACATTGCCTTTGAGATCCGTAATAATGAGTACATCACCCATCGTATCAATGACATTTCTTAGAACCTGTTCGGATTCTCGCATTTCTCCTTCGAGCTTCTTACGATCACTGATATCTGTGATAATTCCGACAACCCCAACAATTTCACCTTCGTTATTTCGTAACGGAGAATACCTCCCCCATACATACCTTTCCTTCCTTGATTTAGGATTGTAATAAAGATGATCTTGAGAAGTAACAACTTTTCCAGCTAATGCCTCTCCAAGAAGTTTCTTAATCCCGTCAGGTTCTATACCGGACATCACAGAAATAGCTGATTTGCCGATGATATCCTTTGATAAAGAACCCGTGAATCTTTCCATCGACTGATTCCACAGTAAACATTTCAAATGTTGATCATAAACTACAACGCCTTCTTGTATACTGGAAAGCACGCTGAAATTTAATTTATTTTTCTGCTCAAGCTCATCGATGATTTCCCTTGTATCGGTAATATCAGTGATGCTACCCATTAAGGCAATAATACTTCCTTGTTCATCTTTAATGCAACGTAGACTATCTCTAACCCAGCGAGGAGTTGCTTTTCCTTTGGGAATTATCCGGTATTCACTTACGAAATTTTCTTGTTGTTCGTTAAGGCGAATCGTCCTTTCAAGCAGGATTCGCTTATCATCGGGATGAACGAGTTTAAGCCAAAGCGATGGATTCCGGTAAAACTCTTTTGGTGTATATCCTGTCAAACGTTCCACAGAACCGGCAATATATTGGATTTGTCCTGATGGCTGCGACGAATATGCAATATCAAATAACGATTCAATAAGCGTGTGATACTTATGTTCAATTTCTTTAAGGTTATTGAATGATATTGCATTACAAATCAATGATCCAATTTGAGAAGAAACGATCTTTAAGAATTCAGAGGAGTACTGAGACAACGCTTCATCTCGTTTTGAACAAAGCATGATAAAACCGATAAGTTTACCATGATCAACAAATGGTAGAAAACACATCGATTGTATATTCGAGGACTCAAAAATGGATCGGAATGGTAAATAGCTTGGATATGTTTTTTGTGTGAAGGCATGCGGCTCCTGCGTTTTAGACAAGAACCCTCCAAACCCTTCATCCAATGGTAGCAGAGACATTTTCGACAACATAACTGCTGGTAACGAGCGATGATATTGAAGCTTCAACTCACTTTGGGATCCAATAACGATATAGCACGCACCCAGCTCACAATGCATAATATCCATAATCTTGTGAGTGGTGTGGGAAACAAGAGCATCTAAATCCATCGAACTACTCAATGGTTTATAAATTTCATCAAGTATAGAAAGCTCATTGACGTGCTTATTGAGTTCCGTCTCAATTTTCTTATTACTCGATATATCACGACAATAGACTAGTGTTCTTTTATCACTTGGACCCTGACCAACAATAATTTCAATGTTAAATGTTGAAGCATCTTTTCGAACAGCAATGCCTTCAAATACGATATTGTCTGTTTTTTTCTTAGCATGCTTCTCGATCAATCCATTGAATTGATCTCGCTCAGCTTCCTGTATAACGCAAGCTATCTCACGTCCATATAATTCTTCAGATGAACCGAAACCAAATAATTCAAGATATACTTTATTTGCAAACACATATTGTTTTTCCTCAACAACAGCAACAGCGTTAATAGACTGTTCTATCATTGTACGATAATTTTTCTCTGAATGGGCAAGCGCTTCAGTAAGACGCTTTTGCTGAGATATGTCATAAAAAGTAATTTGTACACACTTCTTCCCTGCAAAATGAGACGAAGATAGGGTTGCATTGCATTCGATGGCTGATCCATCGTTCTTCAATAATTGCACTTCGTGTGTGATCGATGTTATATCCTGCAAATCACCGACAATACCCTGATATATCTTATATGACGACGGAGTGAGAATATCTTTAATTTTCTTTACGTCCAATTCTTCAAAGGTAGAATAGCCGATAAGTTTTAGTAATTTCTCGTTTGTAAAGACTAATTTATTATTCACAACAACCAAAACTCCAATGCCTGCATTATGAAGGAGTGATTTGTACGTCTGCTCGCCCTGAGCAAGAATTTGCTCTTTTTGCTGTTGCACTGAAACATCTCGAACTACAGCGAGAAAAAAGTCATTGCCAATTTCCGAGCAACGAACTTCGACACTGCTGTTTCCTCTTTTCTTACGCTGGAGTGTAAATAATCCTGAATGGTTATGTTTACTACGCAACTCTGTAATAAATCGCAATACTTTCCATTTATCGCTCTTGATAAATACATCAGTTGCCTTTTTTAGATGTAGGTCATCTAGAAAGATATCAAACAGCTTAACTGCCTGCCGATTATATTCACGGTAATCTCCCTTAAGGTTAAATAGCACCATTGCCTCGCCTGCACCTTGAAAAAGCTGATAGTACTTTTCATCAAATGCACGGACAGTGCCCAAGAATTGCTTTGATTGCTTCGCTAATTGTTGGTCATATTCATGAAGAGTTTGAGTACCCGGCTTAGCAAGCTCAGATATTTTCATACGCAGCGGGAGAATGCCATTATATGCATATCTTCCCTTCGTCGACAAGGGGATACAATACGTATCATCATTATACGAGCTAATATCAATACATACTTTAGCTGTGTCTTTGAGGTACGCTAAGGATTCTCTTTTGAAAGCAGATCTCCTTGCTGAACAAAGCAAAAAAGCGTTTTGTTTTACCGTGAAGTTAGTCAGCAAACCGAATAATTCAAGAATCTGTTTCTCGCTGCCGAAGAAATTTTTCCATGTAGAAAGTTCATCGATCAGTATATATGAGCGCTTTGCTACTAAAGGAAGATTCTTGTTGATGGCGTTTAGGATACGTTTAGGATTGGAATGCTTTTCATCAAATTGAAGGCGATACGTCTTTCTATGTCCTTCAAGTGAGCTTGCAAAGAGATCTGTGCACGAAAGATACGTAACAGGAATATTGTTCCGTATCGCATAATTGATTGTTGAGTTTACAATCTGGGACCAAAATCTATACTCAGAGAAAAAGGTAAGAAATGAGTCACCGGGGAGAAACTTGCCTACAAATTGATCAAGTCTTGATAACCCTGAAGAAAAATATCGTTTCACCATTGCGATGTTCGCTGCACGCTTGGTATCATCAAATGAATATACGAAGAATCTGTATTTTGTTCAACCACTATAAATAAAAAAGCGTCCCGGTATAAGCGGGACGCAATAAAAAAAACTACATTTTACGAATTAGAAATATACTGATACCGTAAGATTAGAGCTTGAAGCAGATCCTAAGTTAAAAACCTGTGTAGAGGGATCACCTGAGCTAATGAAACTTAGCTTGTACTCACCAGTCAAACTCACGTTGCTCCATGCAAACCACTCAACACCAGCTACCCCGGCAACACCAAACGTATTTACCGAAGAAGCACCTTGTTGACCATTGTTAAAGCTATTGTATATGACTTCACCACCCAAGTATGCCAACACGGGTCCATTCGTTGCGTAATTATACAGTAAGCCACCGCTGATAGTGAAAATTGACGGATCAGGCGTCGGTTGTGCCGGCGGTGCCGGATCTGGATTATCTATCTTGGTAAATCCTAGGCTTCCACGGATCGCAAGATTGTCTTTTATGTAATATTTTATTCCTACGCCTCCATTGTAGTCACCTGCGCTCAGTGAGCCTAACCCACCAAGTGTGAATAACCAAGCACGATCACCACTTTTAGATTTGGGTGTGGCATCTTGTGCAATCATCATACTGGAAACAACCAGTACAACCGCCAAAATGAGAACAATTTTTTTCATACAACCCTCATTGAATAAGTGAATAAATTAGTGAATTATGATTACTATGATACTGATTATCGATGCTACATTAAAGCACACTTCCATTAGTAAAAAAGGCGTCCCACTAATCGTAGGACGCCCTAATAATCTGAGATTATAAATCAGATTAGTTCAGGTACCAAGTCAGAATTACTGTGGCCGAACCAGTACCGATAGTGCTAGAACTAGATGCACCAGTGACACCTGAGCTACTGCTCACGAATCCTAGTCCTATTTCACCAGCCCAGGAAAAATTACTCGAGAAAAAGTACTCACCGCCCCAAACACCATTTACACTGACATTAGACGCATTAGTTGATGTTCCACCTGTAGGTGTTGGAGTAGATTCACCGCCATAACCAGCCTGTAAACCTACATAAGGAGATACTCCTCCAACTGCTGTCATGTGGTACTCAAAACCAGCACCAAATGCATAACCGCTACTAGTAGAGCTTCCACTACCACCAGGCGAGAATGAGCCAAACCCTGCCTCAATACGGACAGCGAGATTCTCAGAAGCCATAAACTTCAAACCTAATGTAGATATAGGTTGTGGTGAACTAGCAACACCAAGTGAGGTCTGAACGCCCCATTGACCTGATTTCGCCATATCACCAGCTATGGCTGCTGTACTTACTATTGCAATTGCAATCAATACGAGAGCAATTTTTTTCATTTTAAACCCTCCATATATATGGATAATTTAGTGATTTAGTGATTTATGTTGTTTTACTTTAAAAATCGTGGTGAAATAATACAGAAAAAAAATGTATTTGTCAAGTTTTTTTTTCGTCTTTTTCTTGAAGTGAATCTTGTAAGAGTATGTAAAGCCGAACAAAGGCTATAAAATGCCTAAATTAACTTAATTTTGAGGTTTTTAAGGAATGCCCAATCTTACTCCGCTTGTAATAGCTATATGAAATACTGTACTTCCAGACTCTAATATCGGACCGAGTCTGATTTCTACTGGAATTTTCAAATTCGAGCCGGAAAGTGAAAATAACGTACCTGCCCCGCCATCAATACCTAAGGCAGAACCACCCGAAGAGAACCACACACCTATACCACCGTCAACATAGAAGTCAGTACCGAAGGGACTGGTAGGAAGAACATATTTTAATTTGCCACCCAATTCGATTGGCGTACCTCCATGGGTTGTAATATTAAGTTCAGGTCTAAAATATAACCTATCTTGAAATGGTATATCCAACCCTCCTCCAAAGAGTAAGCCCGTCGAGCTTCCATTCCCCGTAAAGAAGGAAATTCCGACTTTACCATCAGCCGCCATTTTCTGTGAATAGGATAACGGGGAAACGATCAACATTAACAACATAATGCTTATCAAACCCAATACTGTTTTTATCTTCATGATTGTTAACCTTTTTTAGTGATAGGATGAATTAATCTTTGAGAAGTGAACGTGAAATTACTACCCGTTGAATTTCTGAGGTGCCTTCATATATCTCCGTGATTTTCGCGTCACGAAGGTAGCGTTCTACATGATATTCCTTTATATAGCCATATCCCCCATGAATTTGAATAGCCTCTAATGCACACTCCACTGCGATTTTCGAAGCATATAGTTTTGCCATAGCAGCCGCTTGACCATATGCAGCACCGGCATCCTTCAACTGCGCTGCTTTAAGAATGAGAGATTGTGCAGCATCGATTTTTGTCGCCATTTCTGCTATCTTAAATTGAATGGCTTGAATCTCAGATATATAATGATCAAAAGCTCTACGCTGTTTTGAATACTGAATTGACGCACTTAAGGAAGCTTGGGCAATCCCTAATGCCTGTGAAGCTATTCCTATTCTTCCACCATCGAGTGTCTTCATAGCAAACTTAAACCCGAATCCATCTTCACCAATTCTATTTTCAGCCGGGACACGGCAATCCTGGAACGCTAATGATACGGTATCGGAACTGCGGATGCCAAGTTTTTTTTCCTTCTTTGCCACAGATAAACCTGGGGTCCCTTTTTCAACAATAAATGTGCTTACACCATGCGGACCCTTTTCTTTGTCCGTAGAAGCCATAACGAGGATCACATCTGCATTACTACCATTTGTGATAAAGTTTTTCGTGCCATTCAAAACGAAATGGTTACCGGATCGAGTTGCTGTCGTTCTCTGATTTGAAGCATCACTACCGGCTTCGGGCTCTGACAGAGCAAAGGCACCCAATTTCTTTCCCGTTGCTAAAGGAATAAGATATTTTTGTTTTTGCTCTTCACTCCCCCAAGCGTTGATACCATGACAAACAAGGGAATTATTCACAGACATTATTACGCCGCACGAAGCATCAACCTTTGATATTTCTTCAACAGCCAAAACATAACTGATGGTATCAAGTCCGGCACCGCCATATTGTTCAGATACCATCATTCCCATAAAACCCAGCTCACCGAGTTTCTTCACAGCGTCATGAGGAAATTCTTCCTTCTCATCACGCTCACTCGCTGTTGCAGCAAGTTCATCTCCTGCAAACTTCCGTGCTGTTTCTTGTATCAGTAGTTGTGTTTCGCTAAAATCAAATGTCATATTATATCAAATTATTCGGATATATCATTTACAATACATTATGATGTATAGTCATAAAAGCCTTTACCAGTCTTGCGCCCTAACATTCCGGCAGCAACCATTTTTTTAAGAAGCGGACAAGGACGGTACTTCGCATCACCAAGTCCTTCATGAAGCACATTCATAATTGATAGACAAACATCTAAACCAATGAAGTCTGCCAGCGTAAGCGGTCCCATAGGATGATTCATACCTACTTTCATCACTGTGTCTATAGCTTCAGGTGTAGCAACTCCTTCCATGACACAATATATCGCCTCGTTAATCATCGGCAAAAGAATACGATTGGAAACAAAGCCGGGATAATCGTTCACTTCAACAGAAACTTTTTCAAGCTTCTCACTGAGTGACTTGACAACCTGATATGTTTCATTCGTTGTTGCATGTCCTCTGATAATTTCTACAAGTTTCATCACCGGAACTGGATTCATGAAGTGCATTCCAATGACTTTTCCCGGTCTCATCGTAACTGCCCCGATTTCGGTTATGGAAATTGAGGATGTATTTGTAGCTAATATTGTGTGAGGTGATGTGTTTGTATCGAGAGTAGAAAAAATCTGCTTCTTTAAAACAACATTTTCAGAGGCAGCTTCAATCACAATATCAGCCGTCTTGACAGCTTCTTCAAGTGAAGTTGTGGAATGTAACCGAGAGAGGGTTTGCTTACGCTGATCTTCTGTAAGAGTACCTTTCTTAACTTGTCGATCAAGATTTGATGTAATGGTATTCAGTCCGCGTTCAATAAATTCTGATTTAATATCATTAAGTATAACTCGAAAACCATATTGTGCAAAAACATGTGCAATGCCATTCCCCATCGTACCTGCGCCAACTACAGTAACATTTTTTATGTCCATAATCAGAATATATTAACGCTCAATGATTATTCCGCTTGCTTCGCCGCCCCCGATACAGATTGCCGCCATGCCGCGCTTTACATTGCGACGCTTCATCGCATAAAGCAACGTAACAAGTATTCTGGCACCGCTCGCACCAATGGGATGCCCAAGCGCTACGGCACCGCCATGAATATTAACTTTATTCACATCAAGCCCAAGCATTTTATTGATGGCAAGATTGACAACTGCAAAAGCTTCATTAATTTCAAACACATCGATGTCATTTTTCGAAATAGCGGCTTTCTTCAACACCGTTTGTATAACATCGGCAGGAGCAGTTGTAAACCATTCTGGTTTCTTCGCAGCCGATCCATAGGATACGATCTTAGCCAACGATTGAATCTGTAATTGCTCTGCTTTCTCTTTCGACATAACAACTACTGCGGCTGCCCCATCATTGATCTTTGATGCGTTTGCCGCCGTGACTGTGCCATCTTTTTGAAATGCAGGTTTTAATGTACGTATTCTATCAAACTTTACTTTTTTAGGTTCTTCGTCGTCTTGAACTACTATTGGATCGCCTCCTTTTTGAGGAATTGAAACCGGTACTATCTCATCTTTAAACCAGCCATTCTTTTGTGCCTCTAAAGCTCGCTGATAGCTCATAACCGAAAATTCATCCTGAGCTTCACGCGACACCTGACATTCTCTTGCACACAATTCAGCAGCATTGCCCATATGGTAATCATTGTAAACATCCCACAGTCCGTCCTTAATCATTGAATCAACGAGCTGTGAATGTCCCATACGATAACCTATGCGTGCCTTTTCTAACAAATAAGGCGTGTTCGACATGCTTTCCATGCCACCAGCAACAACAATATCAGCATCACCCAAAGCAACTGCTTGCACGGCAAGCATCACTGCTTTCAATCCAGACCCACAAACCTTGTTGACTGTCATCGTCTGTACTGTTTCCGGTAACCCGGCAAACAATGCTGCCTGGCGGGCAGGCGCTTGGCCGATTCCTGCCGGCAATACGCAACCCATAATGACTTCATCAATTTGATTTTTTTGTAACCCGGCACGCTTAACGGATTCCTCAACTACAATTGCACCCAACTTGGTTGCAGAAAGCTCGCTTAAGCTCCCTCCGAAAGAACCTATAGGTGTACGACAACTACTGACAATGACAACTTCTTTTGGCATAGAAAAACAGTTATTAAGTTGGAGGAAGTTAAGACAAATCAAGTTAAATTGCAAAAAAAAATCCCGACAAGAATACTTATCGGGATGAATAACATAAAAGCTATCGTAATATTACTTGATTCGTACAAACTCGATACGTCTGTTCTTCGCTTTTCCTTGCGGTGTTGAGTTATCAGCAATCGGCTTGGTGAATCCAAAACCTCTTGTAGCAACGCGCGAAGCAGGAACACCTTTGGAAACGAGATACTCTTTCACCGCGCCGGCTCGCCCATTAGAAAGATTCATATTATATTTTGCACCACCGACATTGTCTGTGTGTCCATGGATTGCTACTTCTGCCGTTGGATAGGCGATGAGGCTTGCAGCAACCTGATCAAGAATCGCTCTTGCCTGAGGCAGCAGAGAGGTTTTCGCAGTCTCAAAATTTACACCTTCAAGAATAATTCTCTCGCCAATTTTGATAATCGGAACATCATCAGCCGGGTCTAGTGGATTGAGACTAAGTTGAACTTCTTTGCCATCATCGACCCCACCTTTATCGGTATCCATCACTAAAGGATCAGTCTTGTACTTTAAGAGTTCTTCATTGTCCGCCAAACCATCACCGTCGGTATCTTTCTTAAGTGGATCGGTTCGATACTTGAGAACTTCATCGCCATCGCCTAACGTATCACCATCAGTATCAATATTGAGCGGATCAGTTCGATGTTTCAACACCTCATCACCGTCCGTTAATCCATCGCCATCAGTATCAGGCTTGAGTGGATCGGTGTGATAGGTCAGAACCTCGTCGCCATCACCTAAACCATCCCCATCAGTATCTTTCTTGAGGGGATCAGTATGGTACACACGCACTTCCTCACCATCTTTCAATCTATCGCCATCAGTATCGGGGTTGAGCGGGTCGGTAGTATAGGTTCTAACTTCTTCTCCATCTCTTAGCCCGTCGCCATCTGTGTCAGGGTTCAGTGGGTCAGTACCGATGCGTTTTTCTTCATCATTCAATAAGCCATCGCCATCAAGATCATTATTGCCTTCCCGAATGAAAGCAAAAATAGTGAGAGCAATACTCCAGTATGAATCATTTCCACCTTTCTTGATATCATCAAGATTGTCAGTGAGAGGAAGATTGAAAGAGCCAGTGAGTCCTACAGCGGTATTTTCTGCTACATAGTATTGACCACCTACACCAAGCGGGAAATATCCTACAACTCGACTGTATTCTTTATTGGCATTTCGTGGAAGTGCATTATCTCCCTGGTCGACAGGATTAAAATGCATCAAGCCAATACCGCCAAATGCATAGGGTTCAAACTTTCCTTCTTTGACTGGTTGAATGAGAAGTCGAATATCGACAGGATACACGGTTGAGGAAAAAAATCGCTGGCTATCATCTGCTTGAATTGAACCAAGCCCTATTCCTAATTCAATTGCAGCCTGCGCTGCTGGGTAATATCTGAAAAAAGCACGTCCCACAGGATACACTTTATGATCAAGAATATCAGTTTGAGGAACGGCTCCCCCAAAACTAACTCCTACACCGTATGAATCCGTTTTATCAAGTTTTAATTGTGACACCTGAGCAAAAGCCAAATAGCCAAATATGGCGCACAATGCCATTGTGTACAGTGTATATTTGGTTTTCATCATAAAGGATTCAGAGATATTCTGATATGTAAGGAAATGTAAGATTTCACATGCTCAAAGTCAAGCACTGTATTGAAAACAGTCAGAATTCAGCAATCTGAGTAGTTCTTTGTTAGCTATTCATCGATTTAAGAAACTCTCTGTTTGTTTTCGTACCTCGCATCTTTTCGGTAAGAAAATCCATTGCTTCTACAGTGGAGAAGTCGCTAAGAAACTTACGCAGTATCCAAACTTTATTCAGTTCATCCGGCTCGAAGAGCAATTCTTCCTTACGCGTGCCGGAACGATTCACGTCGATTGCCGGGAAGATACGCTTATCCGAAAGCTTACGGTCGAGAATGATTTCCATGTTACCGGTACCTTTGAATTCTTCAAAGATCACCTCATCCATTCTGCTGCCAGTTTCAACGAGTGCTGTAGCAATGATCGTTAAGCTTCCACCTTCTTCCACATTACGTGCGCCTCCAAAGAATCGTTTTGGTCTGTGCAATGCATTGGCATCAACACCGCCCGAAAGAATCTTACCACTATGCGGAACAACTGTGTTATGTGCACGCGCAAGACGTGTGATACTATCTAATAAAATGACAACGTCTTTTTTCGATTCGACCAAACGCTTCGCTTTTTCCTGAACCATATCGGCAACCTGAACGTGCCGTTCAGGCGGCTCATCGAATGTCGAGCTGACCACTTCTGCATTCACCGAACGCTCCATATCTGTAACTTCTTCTGGGCGTTCGTCGATGAGTAATACAATAAGAAATACTTCAGGATGATTTCTCAGGATGCTATTGGCAATCTTTTGAAGAAGAATCGTTTTACCAGCTTTGGGAGGAGAAACAATCATACCACGCTGTCCTTTACCAAGCGGTGTGAGGAGGTCCATGATACGCATGGAGTATTCACCCGGCGCAGTTTCAAGATTTATGCGCGAGTTGGGATATAATGGAGTGAGGTTGTCAAACAATACTCTATCGCGTATGGCATCTGGATTTTCATCGTTGACTGCCTCAACTCGTAACAACGCAAAGAAACGCTCGCCCTCTTTAGGCGGACGTACCTGACCACTCACACTATCACCTGTACGGAGCATAAACTTCTTAATCTGTGAAGGTGACACATAGATGTCATCGGGCGAGGGCAGGTAATTATAATCGACAGACCGTAAGAAACCATATCCATCAGGGAGAACTTCAAGCACACCTTTGCTGAAAGTCAATCCGTCTTTTTCTGTTTGTGCTTCAAGAATTTTGAATATTAAATCCTGCTTCCGAAGATCGGTATAGCCGGTAATATTCATGTCTTTGGCAATTTTTGTGAGTTCTGAAATCTTTTTCGATTTCAGTTCTGCTATATCCATTGGCATGGCAACAGCACCTTTTGAAATGTTGAAAACTGTGGTATTTGAAACAACTCTTGAATCAATGATAATGTGAGATAACTACGATAGACTTTTCGTCGTGTGTAGTGCGGATGATTGAATATTACTGATGAGTTAGTCGTGGATTACGCGATGAACAACACGATATGTAACCGTGCTTCCTCTTCAAATCTGGAATAATATAAAAGGATTTCTTTAGAAAGTCAAGTTTTTGATTAGATTAGGATACTTCTTTAGCATAAATCCAGCTAAAGGAGTGTTTTTCATCTATGTTCGCCCGCTCGGCAAGTTTATGATAGCGAAGCGAAAGATTACAGAGATAATCTTGAGCTTGTGCAGCAACATTCGATAATCCCCCAAGACTCTCGATCTTCCAATAACGAACCAGATCTTGGATAATTTCGGCATAGTCTCGAACCGTATAAACACCAATCTTCTGCGCAATCTTCGAGAATTTTGTGTAAAGCTGATGATCTTTACCATCGTACATTGCCGCAGCAGGCATCGTAATTTTCCGTTTCATCATTATTGCAAACGATTCTACAGCGCCGGCAGGATCTATCTCAAAAACTTTACTCATGAATAGTTTATATGCCGTCTCGTGTCTTGCTTCATCCCCTGCAATAAGTCCGCAAATGGTGTGAAGCGTCTCCTCTCCAGCCTTGCGTGCAAGGGTAGCAACGTTCCGATGAGAAATCTTGGTAGCACGTTCCTGAAATGATGTGTAGACGAAGCCAAGATATGGATCGTTATCTGTATGTGCATCAAATCCACTTCGTATGAGATAATGTATTGTCTTTTCTACTGAACGCATGTTTACTCTCCCGGTGAGAAACAAATAACGATTGAGGATATCACCGTGACGATTTTCCTCTGATGTCCAGCCACGACTCCACTGTGCCCAGGGCCTATCACTCATACCAGTTTCGTCCGTAAGACCGCGAAGGCGATTTAACCACGTCTGGTAGCTTGGCAACGCCTCCTCTGTTATCATATCTCCAATAAGCACAACGAGCAGTTCATCCGGCAAGGACTTCGCCAGTTCCTGAAACGCTGTAAGCCGATCAGGGAAATTCGGCGCCGTCGTATCCGGCAGAAAATCGCTCGGTTGCCAGCTTTCCTCAACTGGTTTTAGCAGCTCGCTGATTTGTGTACCAACGAACTCTTCAATACTTTTAATAACCTCAAAACGAGAAGAGGTAACTTGTAGTGGTTCTTCTATGATAGCAGAAACTCCTTTTTGAAAAATTATCTGTTAAAAGTAACTCGTTCATACAACAGATGAACTTACTTCATTCAGTCTATAGCTACGTTAGAGAAATCATTCCCTACCAGGAACGTCGGCCGCCGCCGCCTCTGTTTCCTCCACGCCCGCCTCCGCCAAATCCACCACGATTGGGGCGGTCGGTGCGAGGTCGAGCTTCATTCACGTCCATGGAGCGACCCTTCAGTTCCTTGCCGCTTAAGCCATCGATTGCTGCCTGTGCTTCTGTTTTATTTGGCATTTCCACAAACCCAAAGCCCTTGGAAACGTCGTTTGACCGATCTTTAACTATGGTCACCTCGTCGATCGCACCAAAAGGTTGAAACGCTTCCTGCAAATCTTCTTTCGTTACATCGCGGGATAAATTACCTACATATAATCTCATGTTGACTCCTGATTATGATAAGAAAATAATGTTGAATTATACTCGAGAGAGTGGGAAGCTCTGCGGCACTTCGGCGTCGTGTAAGTAGTGTCGGGTGACGAGAAGGAATGCTATCCGCTCAGTGCAAGATATTTTATGACTTTTTAATGTAATGCAAATAATTATGAATTGCAAAAAAACTCAATGTGCATAAACCATACTTTCTGCAATATTGCTTTTGGAGTAAATTAAAGGTATATTAATAATTATCGGTACACTTGCACTCACTGGTAGTTCAGCCAAAAAAACTTTCAGGATCGCATAGGTTGTTTCAAAACACAGCATCCGTCTTCAGCCCCCCCTCAGAGATACGTTTTCCAGACGATGCTTCTCCATTAACCTACGAAACACTATCTTGCCATCGCATTCATCGATAATAGATATAACGAGATAGAGCGTTTTTCAATGCACAAAGCATAACGCACAACCTGCAAAACATTAATAGAAAAAGAAGAAAGAAGACAAATTGGAGAATAACGATCATCCTAAGAAACACTCACGAGGAAGTTCGCCACTCGAGAGCGCTGAGGAAATCTATCGTTCCTGGTTAAAGCGACCACAAAAAAAGAAGTCTTCTCCTAATCTAGATCAGGCACCTCAGTCAAATGAAGGAGTCAACCAAACGTCAGAGCCTGAATTGAAATAACCTTAATCTATGTTACTTACATCATGCAAGAAGAGAACATCATGAATATCCTCATCATTGGCGCAACAGGCGGAACAGGTCGAGAGCTCACTAAACAGGCGCTCGAGCAAGGGCACAACGTTACTGCGTTTGTTCGTAAGCCTTCTAAGGTAACAATCGAACACGAGAACCTCACAGTCGTCAAAGGCAACGTATTAGATTATGGGACTATCGACAGCGCTGTACAAGGCAAAGACGCTGTCTTCTCTGCTCTTGGCCACAAAAAGTGGGTTATTAAAACCTCTGTTCTCTCTAAAGGTACAGAGAACATTATCACCGCGATGGAAAAGCATGACGTGAAGCGATTCATTTGTGAAACGTCACTCGGGGTAGGTAATAGTCGGGGAAGGCTTGGACTTTACTATACGCTGTTTGTCATTCCGTTCATCATTTACTTCTATTTCAAAGACAAAGAGCGCCAGGAAGAATTTATCAGGAAAAGTTCGCTTGCATGGACAATAGTCCGTCCGGGTAGATTAACTAACGGACCTAAACGCACACTGTATAGGCATGGACATAATGTTGGAAGCAGAATCTCTACTGTCAAGATCTCTCGTCCTTCTGTCGCAGAATTCATGCTGAAGCAACTGGCAGACAGTTCATACTTGTGCAAAACGCCCGGTGTCGCATACTGAATTCAACAACAACTCAGATAACAAATGCATTAGAAAATGAGAAAGGAAGTTTTATGATTGCTGAAGGTACGATTTGGACTATTCTCCGCGGACACATGCCGAGAGAACGATGGGTCTCGTCGCAAGATATTTATGCGATAGTGGAATCACATTGTAATCTCGATGAAGAAGATCGGCAAACCCACACTACACGGTCGAAGACACCAAAATGGAAGACGCTCGTTCGCGATGTTCTGATGAACCGGTTGAAGAACGGCAAGCTTCGTTGGCGTCGAGGATCGAATCGGCGAAGCGATACGGTGCACTAACATCTATATCAGCATCATCCTGCCAGTTGGCAGTACACATGATGCACTACGTTGTTTATGATTGCATACTTATGCAATAAGAAAGAGAATTAATGAATATTTATGCTGGTAATTTATCACAAGATGTAACAGAAGATGACCTTCGGAAAGCTTTCCGTACATACGGCGAAGTATCTTTTGTCAATATCGTCCGAAGCCGACGAGGCAACATCTCCGCGGGATTTGGATTCCTCGAAATGCCTGCACTGCTCGAAGCGGAAGCAGCTATCAAGGGACTTCACGCAACGGAACTGAAAGGAAAGCAACTCACCGTCAACGAGGCACGTCCACGTCCACTTCAGTTAGTATTGTAATGATCTTGTCTAAAAAAATCGCAAGCAACCGAGGCCTCGCCACCGATCCACAACCTGAGCATTGGGAGTTTTACATAGACAGGTTTGACCAATGGCAGTGGCGGAAGTTTGAAGCAAACAAAGTTGTTGCCGTCTCCGGTGATGGTTTCTACTCAAAGCAGGCGTGTGTCAATAATGCGAGGACAAGGGGCTATGTTGGGGCGTGAGGACTTGTTCAGAACTCTCACTCCAGTCGATTTGACACTGCTAAAACACCGATAAGAATTTGACAGATTCAACGGTAGATAATGCCTTTGGCAAAGTCGGGGATGCGATTACTTCTTCTTCCGCTCGTAGTGTATTTGCCATCGCAGCTCCCACGTTGTCCCGCCATCGAACGATCGCTCCCAGTCCCAATCGAATGCATCCTTGGTGATATTGTAGAAGATCATTTGTTGTTGTACAGTGTCTCCGTTCTGTTCATGATATTGGCGGGCGAAGAAGCGGTCATTACCCATCGTCCCGCCCGTGAAATCAAGGTAGTTCCCCTCATTATCCACCCACGTCTGAAACCACTTCTTTGAAGTGACGTCGTACAGGGAGAGGCTCATCCCTACGTATCCTGCCATAGAGCCGCCAAGCGCTTTGAATTGCTCTTGTATCACTTTCCCGCCCATAATCTTTGCTATCGTGTTCTCTCCGTGGGCGATACTGCTATCGCTGCCCCTCCACGTCAGGTTCCACTCGCCGACCCAGAAATCGAAGCTTGTCGAGTCTCCGTTAGCAATAATCTCCTGTGTGGATGCGAATGAGGAAAAAACAGCGATCATCATAAGAACGAATACTGTTGTGGTAATCGGTTTCATAATAATCACCAGTACAATGGTTAGACTTGTATCACGCGTTAGGGCGCGACAGCAGGAGTAACATACGTAAATTTCTTTACACCGTCAATTCGAAAAAAGACGTTCATACTGTCACACGAAGATGCTTCATCACTTCTCCAACAACGTAGTGCGATCCGGTGACGAGAATCGGCTCATTTGCTCTTGCTTCCCGCATGGCGATGGCTACTCCATTGGCAACACTGTCGCCATCGAGCGCCTTAAGTTGTATATCGTGGAATAGTTCTGAAATGGTCGAGCTTGTTAACGCTCTCTCCGTCTCAGGACGAACAGCAATCGACAATCGTGATATTTCTGCCAACTGTCTAACCATCGCAGTGTAATCTTTATCCTTCATCACGCCTAAAACAACTATACATTTTCCAACGAGTAGTTTTTTTAACATGCTGACGAGTGTAGAAATGCCGGCAGGATTATGGGCAACATCTGCAATGATTAAAGGAGAATGCTGAATAACATCGAGCCGCCCGCGCAAGCCGGAATACTCTTGAACATTAGCTAACCCTCTCCGGATGTTCGACGATGAAAGTCTGTGAAATCCCTGTTTGTCTTTCAAGTACAGCGCGGCAAGTATCGCAAGCTGAAGGTTGTGCGACTGATGCTCGCCAGCAAGAGAAACTATTAACCGGTTAATCGATGAATGGTGAGTAGTTAATGAAACGCCTAATTCTTGTATGGTGCTTTTATTGATAGTAACAGAAGAAGCCTTAGCAACATGAGTAAGAGTCGAATGTCTCGCTCGTGCAATTTCCTTCAGCTTCTTTAGCGCAGATGCTTCATTCGTTGCAGTCAAGCACGGTTTACCTCTCTTGATAATTCCGCCCTTTTCGTACGCAATCTGCGCATACGTCGTTCCAAGATATTCAGTATGATCGAGCCCGATATTCGTGATAATGCTGAGAAGCGGTGTTACAACATTCGTAGCATCCAACCTCCCTCCCAATCCGGTTTCAATGACGGCAAAATCAACTTTCTGATCAGCAAAATACTTAAACGCTATAGCTGTGGTGACTTCGAAGAATGTTGACTTGAGTTTTGTTATTGTCGGCTTGAGAGTATTGGTATATCGAACGATGTCCTCATCGGCAATGTGCTTTCCATCGATACGGATACGCTCATTGAATTTGATAAGATGTGGTGAAGTGTATAATCCCGTTCGATACCCCGATGCGGTGAGCATTGCGGCAATCATAGAAGACGTTGAACCTTTCCCGTTTGTACCGGCAATGTGAATACATGGGAATTGTCGTTCAGGGTTGCCAAGTACAGAAAGAAGGGCACAAATATTCTTCAACCCGACTTTAATGCCGAACAATTGAAGATCATATAAAAACTGTAAGGTTTGTCTAACGTTAGACAAGTGAGTGCGCTAAGTGGAAATTACAACCAACTGCTGATTGCTGAAAGCTCTTTTGAAGATTGCAGCGCCCCGACAAGCTGGCTTACCTCCGAAATATGTTGCTGTTCACAATACGCCTGAATCCCGTGGGCTATCGTTACTCCCGCAGACGGATCGATAAAGTTCGCCGTGCCGATTTGCACTGCGGTTGCTCCAACGAGAAGAAACTCGATAGCATCATCTACGTTCATGATGCCGCCAATACCGATAATCGGAATTTTCACTGACTGCGCGACTTCATACACTTTTGCAAGCGCGATGGGCTTAATTGCTGGTCCTGATAATCCTCCGGTGACCGTTGAAAGCTTGGGTTTGCGTTTTCTCACATCTACTGCCATCCCAATAACCGTATTAATAACAGAAACAGCATCAGCACCTTCATCTGCAACAGCGTGGGCAAATTCGGAAATGTGCGTAACGTTCGGCGTCAGCTTGAGGATGAGTGTTTTCTTCGTTAACTTTCTCAGCCGGCGAGTGATCTCAGCCGTCATTTTGCAATTTGCTCCGAAACTCAGACCTCCTTCTTTCACATTCGGGCACGAGACGTTGATTTCATAGCCGTCAATGCCTTCCTGTTCTTCGAGCATTGAGAGTACAGTGCAATACTCCTCAATGGTGCTTGCTGCAATATTAGCGACTACGGCAGTTGAGAGCGTTCGTAAGAATGGAAGCTTTTCTTCGATAAATTTTTGAGCACCAATATTTGCCAGTCCAATGGAGTTCAGCATACCACTCGGAGTTTCCACAATGCGCGTTGGCGGATTTCCTTCGCGAGGTTTTAACGAAAGTGATTTTGTTATAATGCCGCCAAGTTCATTGACATCAACCAAGTCACGACAGTCATCTCCGTATCCAAACGTACCTGAAGCTACAAGTACAGGATTTTTCAGCGCAAGTGTACCGATGTGTACTTGCGTATTTACCATGAGGCAATCTTAATACTTCGTGAGTCAAAGACCGTTCCTTCTTTGCAGATGAGTCCATATTGCTTTTCTCCCTGTGTCAATTCAATAGGACATCCCTGGCAAATACCAATGCCGCACGCCATGGCAGACTCGAGAGATACTTCACAAGGAATATTGAATTCCTGTGCCATTACAGAAAGCGCCTGAAGCATGGCATTGGGACCGCAAGCAAATATCTTTGAAATCGGATATTTCTTTTTCATCAGTTCTGTTTGGAGATATTCAACTACTGTCCCGTGGAACTCAGCCGAACCATCATCCGCAGAGGTATGAACATTCTGTAAATAAGTAGTCACCAATTGATCACGAGTACGCGCTCCAAGAAATGTTACAATCTTCTTCGAAGTATCTTTCAGTGCTGAGGTAATGAGGGGCAACGGCGCGACGCCTAAGCCACCCGCGACAAGAATTGCCGTTTCGTAGTCATCATGAAGGCGGTATGAACAACCAAGAGGACCGATGACATCAATCTCATCATGGATATGCTTTTGTGAAAGCACACTCGTCCCCAAGCCAATGACGTTAAAAATAATTTGTAGAGTATTACCTTCAACATGATAGACGCTAAATGGCCTCCGTAACAACGGAATGCCAGTATCATTCACTTTGATATTAATAAACTGCCCGGGTAATATTACAGATGTTATTTCCGGAGCGTAAAAAGAAAGGACATAAATGTTGGGACCTACGGTATGTATTCCTGTGATTGAGCAGCGAAGATGAACCATTACATCGCTGAATATTGAAAGATATTACAGCTTCTCATCGTCTTCTTCGGGCGCTTCAGGTTCTTCTTCCTCCTCGTCAGGATCTCGATCACGATTTCTTCTTCCTCTTTGTACGTCATCATCTTGAGTTTCTTTTTGCGGATTACTTTCTGCAGCTCTCGTCGAAGTCTTAACGGCTTTTACTGGCTGAAGAGCTTGAATCTCTTTGATCTTTACATATTGCGGTAACGATGCCGGATCTGCTTTCACAGCAAGTTTTGGTTGAACTGTTGAAGCATAGACCGAAGATGGATGTTCTTTTACGAGTTGTTGATACCATCGCGCCGCACTGTCGTTATCCATGATGATATTCTCATGAATCCATCCTAACATGTACATAGCTTTCGGCTTATATGGCGACAAAGGGTATTTCGTAACAAGACTCTTGAGTAAAAGAATTGCGTCTGATGTTTTTTGCCCTAGAAACAACTGTTCAGCTTTCTGATATTCGTGAAGCGCCGGGTCTAACTGCGTTGTATCAACAGCTAGCCCAAGAAGTTTCTTTGCATGAATTGCATATTCTGATTTCTCATAATCGCTAATTAAAACTTTGTAAATCGAATCCACTGTCACAATATCGTTTTTTGAACGATAAATCTCTGCCATCGCATATAACGTTCGAGGCATCACGCGAGATGTTGAGTAATTTCGAACAATGTCATTAAATACAATGAGAGCAGAATCAGGAAGTTGTAACTCAAGTAAAAAAATGCCGCCGAGATCGAACTTAGTTTGCGCAAGAAGCGAGCGAATTGAATCTGGAGAAAGCGCTACACTTTGAACTGGAGGTACCGGTTTATTTTTATTTTTCGATGTATCCTTTGTTACGTTTTTTACGATTAACGAATCTATTCGTTTGCCAGGTAACACGGATTTACTGGTTAAGGAATCTAAGAGAGTTATATTTTTTGTTGTATCAACATCGTCACCCCTTCGACCTTCTGCTAACTCTTCATCTTCATCAAATTCCTCATCAGGAGGAGGAGGTATGCTTTGACTCAAAGAATCAGTCAATCCGGCTATTGTTTTCACCGAAGAAACTGTATCAGCAACGGCAGTTCGTATTAGTTTATCTTGAAGAGTAGATAAACTATCGCCGAACTCAACAGCCTTGGATGATGTTGAATCGAAAGATACTTTTGCACTATCTTTCACAAGCTTTATCGAATCGAGATGAAGACTCAGAGCGTACAAACTATCGTATTTTTTAATGTCCTGATAATGTTTGAAGTAATTATTGAATGTAACAGTTTTTCTCTGCGCAAGCGGTGTTATCACTGATTGAGCGAATTCATCTTTTGCCTTAGCGTAATACTCTTTTGCAGTTTTAAAATCCAAGAAATGTTTTTCGTAAATGGTACCACGCTGATAATACGATTTTGCGGATGCATCTGTTCGTTTATATGTTGTATCAATAAGTGTATACAATGCAAATGCATTAGCAGAATCGCCGCGCGCCCAATGTGTGTTAGCGATTTGAAGATCGACGAGTGAGCGCTCCTCTTTCTTTATCGGTTCTTCAAAGATTTTATCAAGAACAATTAATGCCTTATCATATTGCTGCGATTGCGTAAGCATTTCTCCATACTTAAGGCGAGATTGGAAGTCTAATGAGGCTGGGGGACTGAATTCTTTTACCTTTCCATATGCTTCTGCAGCCTTTTCCCAATCTTGTTGACGTTCATACATTACTCCTAATTGATACTGCGCTCGGGATCGCAAGTTGTCTCCGACAGAAACCTCAGATGCGAGCGTATATTTTGTCGATGCCACATTGTAATCATTACGTTCGAAAGCAATCTGAGCTTCGAGCATAAGCAAATCGAAGAGCACTTCATCATCGCCTTCGCTGCGTGCTTCCTCAAACAATTCGACGGTAAGCTGTAATGCATCCTCAGTTTTGCCCATGAAATATTGAGCTTTAGCATACCACAACTTTGCTTGAAACCTCAAATCACTATCTGGAAAATTATCAAGAAGTTCACGGAATTTCCGTATTGCAGACTCGCTCTCACCTTTGTACACGTACGAAATACCAATCATGACGATAGCATCATCAACCCATCCACTCTTATCATAAAACTGGATGAGTTTCGAGCACTTCTCAATGACCTTATCAAACTTTTGCTCAGCAGTAGGGCTAATTGCAACTTCAATAAAATAGAGCGAATCACGACCCTTTTGAGGTGTGTTCTCTATTTCCTTTACTGCATCATCAAAGACTTTCTTAGCATTATAGTATGTGTTGAAATAGCCTGTAACATTCTGGTAGGTAGAGCACCCTTCTCCTAAAAGGAAGAAGAGGCAAAAAGCGGATAGATAAAGAAAATGGCGTTTGAAGCTCAATGAATTGTAACGTAAGATCGAGAAAACGTTTGACATACAACCTATGTTATGATATTAAAAAATATGTCCAAAAGCAATCTTTGCATAAACCATAATGGAGATTGATTGAGTGCATGGGATTTGTCCTACGAGCAGATTTTCTCTTGATTTTATCGATGAGAAACGTTAGCTTTCAGTAATTCTTTATGTTCCAACAGTATCCAGGCTTAAATAATTCCTTGTGCTTAACATTTGCACTTCATTGGGCTGTTGTGTATAATTCATGAAAAATTTCGGGAGGGAATATGTTTTCCCATGCACTCAGTGGTGCCACTATTGGCATCAAAGCTCATCTCGTTCAAGTTGAGACTCATATTGAACGAGCAATTCCGCCTTCGTTCAACGTTGTCGGCTTGCCCGATAATGCGGTAAAAGAAAGCCGTGATCGTGTGTTCGCAGCTATCAAGACGACTGCTTTCAGATTTCCCGGTGGATCTCGCATTACCATCAATCTTGCACCGGCGGATTTTAAGAAAGAAGGTTCTGCATACGATCTGCCGATGGCAATCGGCGTGCTTGCTGCTACAGGACAAGTAAATCCAGATTTGCTTTCTCATTTCATCATCCTCGGCGAGCTTGCACTCGATGGCGCGCTGCGTCCGATCCACGGAACTCTTCCTATCGCTGTCGAAGCCAAGAACAAAAATATTCGCGGCATCCTACTTCCTAAAGAAAACGCCAAAGAGGCGGCAATTGTAGGTGGTATAGAAGTGTTTCCAATGGAATCTCTCGTTGAGACAGTTGCGTTTCTCAATGGCGAGCATGAAATGTTGAAGCCATTTCATATTGACGTGAATGAAGTTTTCTCTCATGATCCTCGATATTCCCTTGACTTCGACGACGTGAAGGGACAAGAGAATGTCAAGCGTGCGCTCGAAGTTGCCGCGGCGGGCGGACATAATATCATCATGATCGGTCCCCCTGGCTCTGGCAAAACAATGCTGGCAAAACGTTTGCCGACGATTCTTCCTCCACTTAACTTTGATGAAGCAATTGAGGCTACAAAGATACATTCAGTTGCCGGACTGCTTCCATCAAACACAGCGCTCATTACTACGAGGCCCTTTCGTTCACCACATCATACGATTTCTGACAGCGCGCTCGTCGGTGGCGGAACAATTCCTCGCCCAGGAGAAATCTCCCTTGCACATTATGGCGTATTATTTTTGGATGAACTGCCGGAATTTGCACGCAACGTGTTGGAAGTTCTCCGCCAGCCATTGGAGGATAGTCGTGTCACCATCAGCCGATCAAAGATGTCAATTGAGTTTCCTGCAAATTTCATGCTTGTCTGCGCGATGAATCCGTGCCCCTGCGGCTATTATACTGATCCTGCCAAAGAGTGTACCTGTACTTCCTTACAAATTCAAAAGTACATGGCAAAGATTTCGGGACCGTTGCTTGACCGTATCGACCTCCATATCGATGTGCCTGCCGTGAAGTACAAAGAGCTTGCGAGTAAAACAGCAGGAGAGCTTTCTAAAACTATTCGAGAGCGGGTGATAGCGGCGCGTGAACATCAATTGACGCGCTTTGCAGGTAGAAAGGGAATGTTCTGTAACGCGGATATGCAATCGAAGGACATTCAATCGTTCTGCAAACTCGATAACGCAGGAGAAGAATTACTCAAGATGGCAATCACCAAACTCGGACTTTCCGCCCGTGCTTATGATCGTATCCTCAAAGTCGCGCGTACAATAGCTGATCTCTCCTCTTCAAACTCCATCCAACCCCAGCATATCAGTGAGGCGATTCAGTATCGGAGTCTCGATAGAAACCTCTGGCAAACGTGATTGTTCGCCGCAGGGACTTTGTCTTACTTCAACAATACTATTTTCTTCGTATCGCTGAATGTTCCGGCACGTAGCCGTACAAGATAGATTCCGCTAGGCATTCTACTAGCATCCCACTCCACCGACTTATATCCCGCTCCCTGTACCTCATCAACAAGCGTTGCCACTTCCTGCCCAAGCATGTTGTAGATAATTAATTGTACGGACACGCTCCCGCCTTGGCGGGATGCCCCTACATCAGGTATCCCGTACCTAATGACCGTTACCGGGTTGAACGGATTCGGATAGTTTTGTTCAAGAGCAAAATGATTGGGGATTGCAGATTGTGGATTATGGATTTCAGTATCCGGCGGGGGAGGTGGTAGCTCAGACGTTGGAATAATCTTTATCCTTGCGGACTGTGGCGTCTGGCTTGATGCAGAGAGAATGAATTGACCTGCTTGATTGACTTTCACCCAGTATCCTTTGCCCGGAAGTACTGTGTCTGTTATACTGTACGACCCGGAATATCCGTAAAAGTTGGACGTTACAATTCCTCCCGGTATCGATATTATACCTGAGACCAAAACAGGTAAACTGATCGAGCCAATCATGTTCCATCCAGCCTCAAGGTCAACGGTATCGAGCATACGTTCGGTTCCAGTGATCGACACGGTTTGATTTCCATCGAACTTCAACCAATACCCTCTACCGTAGGGAAGCGTGTCGACTATTTGATATGAACCGTTATAGATGAATGCATTGGATATCGCCGTAGGGTAAACGACACTCTTCAGCATATCGGAAACATTCTGGGGAAGTGAGAGGAGATTCCACTGATCGTCTACTAAGAGTTGTAACATATTTGGAGAGAAGAATACCTCAATGGTGTGGTTGGTCATCACATTGTGAAACGTGTAGCTCAACGTTGAGTCGACTTTAACTCCATCGACTACCACACTGTCAAGATGGTAACCGGTATCTCGTGTAAATGTAAATGTTTTGTCAAACGTTGGAATGACAGAAACGTTTCCTGACGGTACGATATTTCCATTTGGTTCAGCAGTTGCAATTATTGTTACAGGTCCCGTATAGGATGTCACCGGTTCACTGATTGTTGCATGACCGGAACCTGGACCAACGTTGATAGTTTCCAAGACGCCGAAATATGTTGGGCCAATCACGTATGGATATTCTGAATTTCCCAATGAATCAATCGTAACAAAGTAAGCATAGATTCCGTTGGGATATTCCGGCGTAACGCAGAATCTTCCATTATGATCATCGAGATGTCCGAGTTCGTTTACGTACTCATAATCTTCAATGTAGTAACCAAGTACATATTGACCAGTAACGTTGGGCCCATACTGACTAGGTTGCAACACCGTTCCATCAGGAAGGGTATGTCGTTGTGTAATGCTGCGTTTGCGATAACTTGATTTCATTCGTGTGATGTTTCCGGTTCCATTTGTGTTTGCGTACGCATACGGACCGTACACAGGAAATCCATCGAACGCAAAACCGAGAATCGCAGAATGATCAGCAGGAACCGCATCATACATGCAATGTGGGTTCTGATGATGATGATATTCCCCGCTTTGTGGTGGATGGCCTAAACATGCATCGAAGGAAGGTGCTTCGACGATGACAGCGTTTTGATTCCAAATGCCCTGGTTATTATATGACATCGCATCCTTCGGATTGAAGATTGAAACACCGTTAATCCAAACACCGATATGTCCTAATCCTGTAGCAGTTTGCGTCCCCGTGTTCTGAGTAGGGTTGCGTCTAATCTTAAAAACAAAGTCTTGATTTGTAACAGTGTTGGGATTATTGGGCCACGGACCGATAGTATAGGATGGAACATCGCTGCAATTAATGTATACATAATTCGATGAGTAGCGAACCTGTTGAACATCGGCGGGCAAATTGTTGAATCCAGTCGCACCGGTCGTATTCAACTTCCAGGCATAAATATCCGGAGTGAGTGTGCTGCTTGGGGGCGGCGGATAAAGTTCAATCGTTGATCCCGGGGTTAGGTCTCTTCCATCAAATGCAGAATAATCTGGCGCATAACGATAAGCCCTGAACACCGTGTTTTCCTGAGTTCCTTGCGCTGATACAGGAATGGAATCTCCCTGAGTCATAGGACCACTTGCGATCACGGGATTAATGTATTGCCAAATCGTTTGATTTGACGGAGTGATTTCAAAAAAGGCACCTCCGGGTCCATCGCAGATGAGAGTATTTCCATTGGGGAGTCGTTGTGTTCCGGAAATATTTTGAGCGTAAAAATCAGGCGCGTCAGAATAACTCCAGAAAATTGTATTGGGCCCAAATGCGGAAAGTGAATCGTGTGTATAAAATCCGTTACCATCTCGTGGCGGAACAATCTCATCGATGGAAGAATAATTTCCACCGGTTCGATTTGTACCATTATTGAAAATCAACATATTCCCTGCGCCGTTCAATCCTTCCTTAATCCAATGTGCATTGTGTTGACCAAAAAGTTTTTGATCAGCCGTTGTTCCCATGTTGTACGCTCGTGGATTGCCCCAGCGATACAAAATATCTCCACCTTTTCCGCTGTTCCCGCCCGTATGTCCCGATGCTTCCTGCGTCGTTGTACTGTGGTCTATCACCCAAATCTCATTGAATCCGTGAACACTCAAGAGAATTTGATCGAATACAGAATCGTAATCTATAGAATTGGTGTGTGTCCAATCGGTGTTTGTAGGATTTCCCTGCTTTACAAAGTTAATATCAATAAGCTCGTCATGATCGGAAATTACGCCGAAGTTTTCTCTCGTGGAATCATAATCTTGAATAAGATGATCCCAAATATGCCATTCCCAAATGATGGAACTGCTCGAGGAGTCTATTTCTATGATATGGTCGGGCCAAAGTCCGGAAGCTGAAACATAGCTCGGATTTCTACCTTCGTTGAGTGCCTCTGTTTGGGACTTGCTTTCCCATGCGATCGTCAAAATATTTCCGTTCGGGAGCTTCGCTGCATCATGATGTTGCATAACTGAGGATGATGCATAATTATACTGCCAAACTAAATTCCCATCCCAATCATATTCTTCAACGTTTCCGCCTTTTCCCCCGGTGTTAAAGTAAGCTGAATTTGTGAATGCAGTTCGTAGCAGATGTCCATTACCTAAAAGATATGCAGAAAGTCCCGGAGTAGAAGTGCCTTGCCACGAATGAATTAGTTTTCCATTGTTGTTTATGAGATATGTTGTAGTGCTTCGTATTGGCGCGAACAACGTATAACCGTTAAATGAAGCTGTTGAATCATTCAGAAAAAGTCCGACTGTTTACTGTGCCCATACGAAAGAAAAATTTGCAAGAACAGAAAAAAAGAACAGAAGAAATTTAGCCATAGAGTTTGCAGTTATCCAAATAAACAATGAGAAATTAGAAAAAAGCAACTAGCGCTTGAACTACTGATACTCAATTCTAATGATAAGGAGTAATAGAATCAAGGTATAGTTGTAAATTACGTATGTTCATTAGACTTTTTTTCATCTCGTAAGTTTAACGAAAAGGTAATGCTGCATACCCTTGTCTTTATATCATTCGGTTTTGTGGTTATGTCGGATGCGCAAATCAAAAAGCCTCATCCATTGCTGAATAAGGCTTTTATCGTTTCAAGAATGCTGCTTGCTTTGTATGAAGTCTTATTTTATGAGTATCATCCTCTTCACATCTGTGAATGCCTCGGCAGTCAAACGATAGACGTATACCCCACTTGGCTGCCTTGATGCATCCCACTCCACCGACTTGTATCCCGGCTCTTGCACCTCGTCAACAAGTGTTGCTACTTCCTGCCCGAGCATGTTGTAGATAATTAATCGTACGGGCACGATATATCGTGCCCCTACGGCGGGTATCTGATATCTAATTACTGTTACAGGATTGAACGGATTCGGATAATTCTGCTCAAGTGAAAACTGATTTGGGATTTGGGATTTCACCATCTGGTGGTGCTGGTGGTAACTCATTTGTCGGCACGATCCGAATCCTGTTCTCTTGCGGAGCCTGACCAGTTGATGAAAGTATAAGCGTGCCCGCCGATGTGGTTTTTACCCAATACCCTTTGCCCGGCTGCAGCGTATCTTCTGAAAAATAAGCTATGTCATATCCAAAAAAATTGCTTGTTACGATACCGCCCGGGATTGAGGTAATAGAAGAAGTTAGTATTGCTTTAGTAATCGTACCAATCATATTCCAACCGAGATTTATAGGAATCGTGTCGTATGATCTGTCCTGACCGTAAATATAGACTGACTGATCAGCAGAGAACTTTAGCCAATAGCCGGCGCCATTTTGTAGTGTATCTTTCGAGATGTATCCCGTTGTTCCGTAAGCAAAAGCTGATGTGACTGAGGTTGGGAAGAGAACAGATTTCCGGAAATCACTCACAGTTAATGGTATGGAAATCAAATTCCAAGAATTGAGCATATTGACACGCCTGAGATTAGGAGGAAAAAGCCCATCCGCGTTTACTAATTTTGCATAGATGTTGTCTCCCCCCCCATCGCCGACACCGGTGAATGCGAAGATCACCCCGCTTTCAGAAAGGACGTCACTCGTTGTATGGAGAACGGAGAGTGATGAGCGCACACTGATGTAAACACCTGAGGTATCCCAGAGCTTCGTCCCGTTGCGTGCGATCCGGTGCGCATAAATTCCCGAGCCCTCCGGGCGGCCATCATACGATGCGATGACAACACTCCCGTCGGGTAAACCGGTGATGCTCGGAGAGGAGTAGAAGTTCGGTTTGTCGCTGATGAGCATCCCGTCGGTTTCCCATTGCGGGACTCCTGCCGCATTGAGGCGTTGTGCCCTGATATCGCCGTTCACCCCTGATCGTCTGCCGTCTTGCCATGTAATGTAGTAACTACTGCTGTCACCAATCTGCATCCGGTCGTTGATGATCCTGGGATAAGCATGCTGTCCGTCAAAAATACAGACCGGTACGGGCGATGATCCCCACAGGCGGGTCCCTGCTGTGTCGAGGGCTTGCGCGTAAATCTTGAGTGTAGGGTCACTGCTCCAGGCAACCGCAACCGAGATCTTGTTCCCGCCCGCAATCGAATCACCGGGCGCAATCGTGTAGTCTCCCTGCGAACCGGGCGAAGCAACAACCTTCGGCGCAAGCCACAGATTGTTTCCATCCTGATCCATCCGCTGTGCCATGATCGGATACTGTATCGTAGGAAATCCCCAGCTTCGCCATACAACGACGACACCACTCCCATCCTTAACCATCTTCATGGCGCGGTCATCCCCTCCGCCGGGCGTTACGGCCTTATCGGTCGGTGTCCAGCGACGCGTGCCATTGCTGTTGATACGCTGTGCAGAGATTGCGTCGCCGTGATAAAAGACAACGAACACACCGCCGGAATCGTCGCGTACAATCTGCGGATCAAGATCCGAGTAAGCGTTTGCCGTGTCTGAGACGACGACACCCTGATCCTGCCACAATGCGACACCGTTTGAATCGATATGTTGCGCGAAGAGCTTGTATCGAGGTGCGAGCCGTTCATCACACCAGACGATGAACGCGCCTCCGTCTAGATCATCGGTCATGGTAAACCTTGGACCGTAGCGGTACATAGTGGAACAGATTGCCACTCCGGTAGTACCCCAACGCAGATACCCCAACTTGTCAAGCCGCTGGACGAAGAGCGTACTTGGCTGGTTGTAATCGACCCTATCTTGCCAGGCGATAATCGCTCCCCTGTCCGCGTCAGTTACCATAGCGGGCCCGAGCTGAGAGCCACCCCCGTTGGCAATAACGTTATCGATCGCCGGCGTGGTACTCCACTGAGCAAAGATGTTTGGTGGATTCACAGCAGATAAAAGGATGAAAGAAATTGCTGCGAAGAAGGCAAAGAACAATGTGCGAACGTTCATGTGTTTCTCCTTAAGAAGGACGATTGTTGGCTTGATACGATAATTGGTAGCTCAAGATAAGCATTCCCCTACAATTGTCAACCTTTCTTGTAAAAATAAAAAAAAATCGTTATACTTGTTTCCGTATTGAAATTGACACTTCACTTGAATTCCAGTTCCTGTTCGCAGTTCTGCTTTAGGTGTAATGTGTTACTATCACAAATGTATATAATATAATCACTTAGGAGATTATCAATGTTGAATATCCGGTTAGCCATAACCACGCTTGTTCTTATCTGTTTGTTTGTTATGACCGCTTCTGCTGGCACAGTCAGCGGGAAGATTAATTTCTCAGGAGCTAAGCCAGCTGCAACGAAGCTGATGATGAACGCCGACGCAAGGTGTGTTAAAATGCATGCAGGCAAGAACGTGATGTCTGAGCTTATCTTTGTTAATGCTAACAACACGCTTCAGAATGTGTTTGTCTATGTCAAGAAAGGTTTAGAAGGTAAGAAATTTCCATTGCCTTCTGAGAAAAGAAAGCTCGACCAAAAGGGTTGTATGTATAACCCCCATATCTTTGGTGTTATGACAAACCAGCCAATCGAGATCACTAACAGCGATGCTACCCTCCACAATATTCATGCACTTCCCAAGAACAGCAAGCAATTCAATATTGCTCAACCGAAACAAAATATGAAAATGACGCAGAAGTTCGATAAATCTGAAGTCATGGTAAAGATCAAATGCGAAGTCCACAATTGGATGGCATCGTATGTCGGTGTGCTCGATCATCCGTTCTATGGCGTCAGCAATAACCAAGGCAATTTTACAATTAAAGACCTCCCGGCAGGAACATACGAGCTCGAAGCCTGGCACGAAAAATTCGGCACACAAACAATGAGTGTCACCATCGGCGCCAGCGATACGAAAACTGCCGACTTTTCTTTTCAAGGAAAATAAATTACATGTCCCGCTCTAAGGCGGGACTTTTTTTATCTACCACATCATCCTCAGTTGATAAAAAACACTATGGGAACTAACAATATCACGCATACAGCTCACGCTGTTCATCATGTCGATGCCCATGCACATCATCATGAACAAAGCTTTTGGAGAGCGTATGTGTTTTCAACAGACCACAAGGTGATCGGCATACAATACGGTATTACCAGCTTGCTGTTTTTACTTTTTGGATTTACGCTCATGATGGTGATGCGATGGCAGCTTGCATATCCCGGAGATTCTTTTCCTGTTATGAAGTTTGCAGTGCCCTTTGGTATACTCGGATTAATTGTCATGCTTATTTCCGGCTTCAAGCGCTCGCTTGGCTCTTTGGTTGGTTTGTTGCTGGTAGGCATGGGTGTTCTTGTGTACATCCTCGGTAAAGGCGAGGAGCGTATGCCTGATGGTATAATGCTTCCTGAATTTTACAATCAATTAGGTGCGATGCATGGGACAATCATGGTATTCTTAGGCGTTGTGCCGCTGGCTGTAGGTGCGTTTGGTAACTATGTCGTGCCGCTGCAAATCGGCGCCCCTGATATGGCATTCCCAAAACTCAACATGGCAAGTTACTGGGTATTTTTTATTGGTGGTGTGGTCATGCTCGGCAGTTTCTTTATCCCCGGCGGCTCTGCACAATCAGGCTGGACATCCTATCCTCCTCTCGCAGATATTACGGTACCCGGACTTTGGGGCGGCCAAACATGGTGGCTCATCGGTATGGTGTTTTTGATTTCATCATCACTATTAGGCTCTATGAATTTTATTGTAACAATCCTTCAGTTAAGAGCAAAAGGGTTGACGATGATGCGTTTCCCGTTCTTTGTATGGGCACAATTTGTTACATCATTTTTGTTGTTACTTGCCTTCCCTCCCCTTGAAGCGGCTGGTGTTCTTCAACTGATGGATCGTATTGCAGGTACAAGTTTCTTTCTGCCGTCAGGTTTAGTAGTCAGTGGTCAGATTTGGCCCAACACAGGCGGCGGAAATCCTCTTTTGTGGCAACACCTCTTTTGGTTCTTAGCTCATCCCGAGGTCTATGTGCTCGTTCTGCCTGCGATGGGTATTGTCGCTGAAATTATTGCCAATAATACCCGTAAGCCGTTGTGGGGCTATAAATCTATGGTGTATTCGCTGATCTTCCTTGGATTTATGTCGTTTATTGTTTGGGCGCACCATATGTTCCTGACAGGTATGGGAACCGCCATCAGTTCGTTCTTCCAGACGACAACAATGATTATTTCAATTCCATCTGTCATCATCCTGTCGTGTCTTTTTATTACGCTCTATGGCGCATCGATGAGATTTAATACACCGATGCTGTTCGCGTTGGCATTCCTGCCAATGTTTGGAATCGGCGGACTGACGGGGTTGCCGTTGGGATTATCTGCAGCAGATATTCACCTTCACGACACGTATTACGTCATCGGACATTTCCACTACGTTGTCGCACCGGGAACGATCTTTGCCTTGTTCGCGGGCATTTACTACTGGTTTCCAAAAATCACAGGCCGCATGATGAATGAAACGATGGGCAAGATACATTTCTGGGGCTCATTTGTTTGCATGAACTTCATATTCTTCCCGATGCTCATACAAGGACTTGCAGGCGTATCACGTCGATTGTACGATGGTGGTCAACAATATGCACATGCGCAACAAGTTCTCTATCTCAATGAAGTCATGTCGGTTGCCGCATGGGTGATGGCATTGTTCCAAATTATTTTTGTCATCAACTTATTCTTGAGCATAAGAAAAGGAAAGAAAGTTGAATCGAATCCGTGGGAAGCAACAACGCTCGAATGGGCTGCAACATCGAGCCCGCCGCTTGCGCACGGTAATTTTGTCAAGATACCAGAAGCATATCATGGACCCTACGAATACAGCGTTCCCGGACATGAGAAAGATTATATTCCACAAAACGAACCACTGAAAGCATAACATGGAAATTCCCTATACCGTAACTGCCCGACAAGATTCGGGACTCTTCAATGCAAAGATGGGCGTATGGCTTTTCCTCGCTTCGGAAGTCATGCTCTTTGGCGCACTCTTCACAACGTACATCCTTCTTCGTATCGGTGCACCGGAATGGCCGCATGGCGAGCTCGATATTCCTCTCGCCACAGTGAACACGGCAGTTCTTATTTCTTCAAGCATTACCATGGTGATGGCATGGGCATCTCTGATGATGAAAGATTTTAAGAAATATAAAATGTATATAGGATTGACGTTTCTCGCGGGAGTAGCATTCCTCATCATCAAAGGATTTGAGTATGGACATCATATCTCTGTCGGCGAAGTTCCAAGCACCAGTACGTTTTATGCTATTTACTACACGATGACAGGATTGCACGGCTTACACGTCATAGGAGGTATGATTGTCAACGGTTACTTTTGGGGACCGGGCAGCAAAATGTGGAAGACTGAACCGGAACGTTTCACTAACCGCATCGAAGTTGCGGGCCTTTACTGGCACTTTGTCGATCTGGTCTGGATTTTCTTATTCCCTGTATTCTATTTACTCTAGGAGATCACATGGAAGCAACTAACGTAGCAGATTTCAAACAACATCACGTTCGCAAGTATATTATCGTCTTCGTAAGCCTCATGGTGCTCACACTGGTCACGGTGGGCGTAGCATATCTTCACCTCAGCGTAGTGTCTGCAATTATTCTTGCATTGATTATTGCATCAGTCAAAGGATCGCTTGTTGCTTGTTACTTCATGCATCTTATTTCAGAAAAGAAAATGATCTATCTGACATTGATCCTTACTGTTGTGTTCTTTGTGGTGTTAATGGCGTTGCCATTATTTCATAATGCAGATCCTATCATGATTAAATAATGTCGCTGAAGTCATTCCATATTGTGTTTATTGCCATCTCTGCGCTGTTTGCTTTTGGATTAGCTTACTGGTCAATGGCTGAATTCATGTCAAGTGGCAGCATGCTATTAATAGCTGCAGCAATTGCGTCATTCATAAGCGGGTTTGCCTTGATTGTTTATGGAATTCATTTCCTCAAAAAATTAAAGCATGTGAGCTTCTTATGAGACGTGCACTCACTATCGGCGGCATGTTTGTTAGTTTCTATGGGTCACTCTCAGCCTGCCCAAGTTGTTATGGTGCGCCCGATTCTCCGCTTACTGCAGGTATGAATTCAGCAATCCTTGTCATGCTTGGGATTACAGGATTTGTGTTAGCCTCTATCGTCGGATGCTTTTTCTTTTTATGGAGACGTTCAAAACGTCATCAAGCTGTTCTATCCGAACATCTTTTCGTTAACGATAATGGTACTTTGGAAGATACAAACGATCACGAAGGAATACCTTCAGCAAAAAGGAGTCATTAATGGAGCAATTGTTAAACTTACCACCCGATGGATCCGCTCACGGACCTGCGATTGATAATCTCATAGTGATAGTGCATTGGCTCATGGCGGTGTTGTTTGTCGGATGGGGAACATTCTATATCTACACGCTCATCCGTTTCAAAAGAAAAACCAATCCAAAGGCTAATTATGCTGGTGTGAAGAGTCACTTCTCAAATTACCTAGAGGTCAGCGTGCTGGTGATCGAAGTTATTTTGCTTGTTGGATTTTCTATCCCGTTGTGGTCGAATCGAGTAGATGATTTCCCTGCTGAAAAAGATGTCTTGCGAATTCACGTTATTGCCGAACAGTTTGCATGGAACATACATTATCCGGGACCTGATGGAAGATTTGGCAAACGAGATATTAAACTCATCGATTCTGAAAACCCGTTAGGACTCGATCGGACTGACGCAGATGCCAAAGATGATATCACAACCATCAATCAATTGAACTTGCCGGTCAATAAGCCTGTTATCATCGACCTGACAACAAAGGATGTTATACACAGTTTTGGTTTAAATGCTTACCGTGTTAAACATGATGCTATTCCGGGAATGAGCATTCCCCTGTGGTTCACACCTGTCAAGACCACAGATCAAATTAGAGAAGAATTACGCCATACGTTTTCGATTGCTGAAGCTATGAAAAAAGTGGAAACAATGTCATTGCCCTTGATGACAAAAATATCCATCAAGAAAGGTATGGACATGAACGATCATATGCTCATGCAGGATATTACTAATGCCTCAGGAGAAATGGTCATGTCTAAAGGTGAGAATTTGAATTCTGAGAATATCGATAAACTTGCCGATACCGGCACGAACGAAATCTCTTCACGTCCAATGGCGAATCTCGATAAATTTATTTCTATGGAAGACTACAAAAACAATGCTGGTGAGATTATTGTTGCTAAAAATGAAATCCTTAGTGAAGATGCAGTCACTAAACTCGTTGAAGCTGACATGAAAGAAATAATGGCACGTGAAGGATCTACCATCGATCCGTTTGTTGTCATGGAAGCATACGCCGATAAATCAGGAAACCAGATTGCCTCAAAAGGCGATGCGTTGACAGAAGAGATGATTACGAAATGTTCAGAGGCAGGAATCAATGATATTGTGCTTGCACCTGCGACACCAACTGAGATTGCCTGTGCGCAGTTATGCGGATTAGGACATTACAAAATGCGCGGCTATGTAACTGTTCAAACACAAGAGGAGTTCACTGCTTGGTTTGACGAACAAGAAGCTGCTCTGAATCCACCAGCAGAAGAATCAGTTGCTTCAGATTCAACATCTGTACAAACTACACAGGAGTAGCTTCATTGACAAGCTACAAAAATCTTCATCGTTTTGCAGTTGTTACATCCTTTTGTACTTTCTTATTAATCATAGCTGGTGGACTGGTAACCAGTACGCAGTCGGGCTTAGCCGTTCCTGATTGGCCCACAACGTATGGTCATTTCATGTTTGCTTATCCGCTTGATCAAATGGTTGGAGGAATTTTCTATGAGCATAGCCATCGTATGATTGCGACATTTGTCGGATTTCTCACTGTCATCCTTGCGTTATGGTTGTGGAGACGTGAGGACAGACTTTGGGTTCGCGTGCTTGGCTTTACTGCACTTGGAGCGGTTATTATTCAAGGAATTCTCGGCGGACTTGCAGTGAGATTTCTCCTACCAACCCCAATTTCCGTAAGTCATGCTACACTCGCACAAACATTTTTCTCCCTTGTCGTAGCATTAGCGTTATTCACTTCTTCATGGTGGCGTTCCGATCAACTTCATTTACGCAACGATACACCTTCTCCAAAACTATTCACTCTTGCATTGCTGACAACAGGAACAGTGTTCATCCAATTGATTCTTGGCGCATTGATGCGTCATACACAATCAGGATTAGCAGTCCCTGATTTCCCATTAGCATACGGACAGGTATTTCCCTCACTAAACTCTGATGTTATGGCAGAATATAATCGCCTGCTTATCAACAACGATATTCGTATAGCAGCAGATGGAGAGATTACATCCAAACAGATCATCATTCACATGGTTCATCGAATCTGGGCTGTTGTTGTTTCTGCGATGATTATTTGGACTTCAATTCGGTTGTTCAAACTTTCATCTCTTACAAAGCACGTCTCCCGTTTCGCGTATGTACTACTCGGCGTTCTTGCATTACAAATTAGTCTCGGTGCTCTCACAGTGCTTTCCGTAAAGGCTGTTGATATTACCACTGCACATGTAGCAACAGGAGCTTTGCTGCTCGCAACGTGCGTGACTATGACGCTTCATGTTGCCAAAGTATTCGGAATTCGATTTCAGCCTGCGTATTCCCTCTCGACAAAAGAAGCCACGGCATGAATAGTGAAGTAAAAATACTTGAAAACGAAATCGCCAGTACACGTCCGCGTATTCTCGATTACGCCGAACTGATGAAGCCCGAACTCACCTTCCTTTCTGTTCTTAGTGCTTTGTGTGGTTTTTATCTTGGCACTACAGGGACATTCGATGCTTGGTTGTTCCTTCATGTTGCTATGGGAACAACACTTCTCGGTGGAGGCGCAGGTGCGCTAAATCAGTATATCGAGCAACGTTTTGATGCTCTGATGAAGCGAACTGAACGAAGGCCGCTTCCCGCGGGACGTTTATTCCCGGCAGAGGCTCTCACCTTTGGTATTATTCTATCAACGCTTGGTCTTGTAGAACTGACATTCTTTACAAATATCCTTACTGGTTTCCTCGGTGCATTAACATTCACAACATATATTTTTCTTTATACTCCGCTCAAACGCATTACACCATGGTCGACAATTGTTGGCGGCATTCCGGGCGCCATACCCCCGATGATGGGATGGACTGCTGCTCGGAACGAAATTACTATTGAAGCCTGGATCCTCTTTGCTATTTTGTTCTGCTGGCAAATGCCGCATTTCTTCTCACTTGCATGGATGTATAAGAAAGACTACGCACGTGCAGGATTCAAAATGCTCACTGTTACCGATATTGATGGAAGACGAACAAGCAGACAGATTGTTTTCTTTTCAGTTGTTCTTCTTCCTGTCACCATCATGACTACTGCATTCGGCGTAACCGGTATAGCTTATGCAATAGTAGCAACTGTTCTTGGGATTGTTTTCTTGATGTATGGAATTCTTTTACAGCGATACACAAGACATCTCCGGGCGGACGATGCACAGAAAGTCAATTCCTATGCAAGAAAATTATTTTTTGCTTCGTTAATCTATCTTCCTCTGCTCATGCTCATGATGAGCATCGATAAGGTGTAAGTACGTCTCCATCTCACGTGCCTACGTCTGACGTGGTCAACATAGATAGCCTCTCCTATTCGTATCCAGCAACGCGAAAACAAAAACACGAACGTATTGCACTGAAGAACCTTTCCTTGAAGGTAACGCAAGGTGAAATGTTTTGCTTGCTGGGTCCCAACGGCAGCGGCAAAAGCACACTGTTTCGAATTCTTTCGACATCGCTAAAACCTACCAACGGCGTTGTGAGAATATTCGGAAAACATCTCATTGAACAAGTTGTGGAAATACGTCGATCAATCGGTGTCGTATTTCAACATCCAAGCCTTGATAAGAAATTAACTGCAAGAGAAAACCTTCTTCATCAAGGACATTTGTACAACTTGAGAGGAGAGCAATTACAACAAAGAATTAAGGAAATGCTCTCTCAGGTAGGAATGCTGGAACGTTCGAATGATCTCGTCGAGCATCTCTCCGGAGGTATGCAGCGCCGAGTCGAACTTGCGAAAAGTTTATTGCACCATCCCCCGTTATTGTTACTTGATGAGCCAAGCACCGGGCTTGATCCCGGCGCCAGACGTGATTTCGATAATTATCTTTTAGAACTTCGACGCTCAGAAGGTGTTACAATTTTGCTGACAACTCATATCTTAGACGAAGCTGATCTTTGCGATCACATTGCCATTCTTGATCAAGGCAACCTTGTTGCGCTTGGAACACCCCACGATCTCAAACAAGAGATTGGCGGCGATATCATCACCATGACATCAAACGAGCCACATCCATTCTCCGAAGCAATTCAACAGCGATTTGGCGGCAATCCACGTGTTATCGATAATACTGTTCGCTTTGAGTGTACTCAAGGACACGAGTTCATCCCACAACTCGTTGAGGCGTTTCCTGGCAGGATAGATACGATTACACTCTCAAAACCTACGCTCGAGGATGTTTTCATTAAGAAGACTGGACATAAGTTTTGGGAGAATGGCACATGAGCTCGTCGAATTTCGTGCTTGCTTCGTATTCGCTTTGTCGTCGTGAACTAGTTCGCTTTTTTCGTCAGCGTAGCCGCATCATTGGCGTCATAGGGTCTCCGTTGGTATTCTGGTTTCTCATCGGTTCCGGGCTTGGAAGCTCGTTCCGCCATCCCAATGCACCACCTGAGATGAATTATCTCGAATATTTTTTCCCGGGTACGATCGTTCTTATCATTCTTTTCACAGCGATCTTTTCGACAATCTCGATCATTGAAGATCGCAAGGAAGGATTCCTGCAATCAGTTATTGCGGCACCGGTCTCCAGAATGAGCATTGCCTTGGGTAAAATTCTGGGTGGCACTATACTCTCACTCGTGCAAGCAATTATTCTGCTTCTCTTGACACCGTTCATTGGAATATCTCTCAGTCTCGTTTCTATACTATTTCTTTTCGTCATTCTTTTTGTAATCTCGTTTGGATTGATAGGACTTGGGTTCCTCATCGCATGGCGGATGGATTCGACGCAGGGCTTTCATGCTATTATGAACTTATTTTTGATCCCACTATGGCTGCTCTCAGGAGCGCTCTTCCCTTCCTCGGGCGCTGCCGGTTGGCTTGGTAAACTCATGATGTTCAACCCACTCACGTATGGTGTTGCTGCCATTCGACAAGGGTTATATCTGAACGGTAATATTTCAACACAAGAGCTTCCGTCCTTACCCGTTTGTATGATAATTATTGTAGTTTTTGCAGTTGCAACACTATGGGCATCCGGGTCAGCAGTAAAACACTATTCTAAAACATGATATGAAGGAATCAACATCCAAAATTCGTACTATAATGTATGTTGCGTTGTTTCTTCTCGCAGGTGGAATTGCAACCTTTAAGCTCTGGCAATATTACCAACAACAACCTCCACTTCCCGATCTTGGTATAGTGTCTGACTTTTCGCTCATGACAGCAGATCGCAAAGCATTCACACATCAGGATTTCATAGGAAAAGTTACTATAACGGATTTTATTTTTACGACATGTGCCGGACCTTGCCCGATCATGAGCGGACAGATGCAGCAGCTCCAAGCGACGTTACATGAGAATTCCTCGATACAGTTTGTTTCATTCTCAGTCGATCCGGAATATGACACACCAGAAATACTTACAGAATATGCAACGCGTTATGGTGCGATTAAAGACAAGTGGATATTTCTCACAGGAGAAAAGAAAACAATCTACGACATCACGAAGAACAGTTTTCATCTCTCGGTGGAAGATGATGAGAATGCTGTGCTTCATAGTACTAAGTTCGTGCTAGTAGATCAAGAGGCAAGAATTCGTGGATATTACGATAGCGAGGATGAAGAATCTCTAAAAAAACTTATTGAAGATACTAAGTCGTTATTATAAAACACTCATGCTTGATTTCCTCCCGACATTAAACGCCTTCTTAAACTCCACCAGCTTCGTGCTGCTGGTAATTGGGCGTCGTTTCATAAAGAAAGGCAACCGTCATGCGCATAAGAAATGCATGATCAGTGCTGTACTAACTTCAGTACTCTTTTTGATTTCATACCTCACCTACCATTATTATCACGGCGCAACTCGATTTGCTGGCGAGGGCTGGATTCGCCCGGTGTATTTCACGATACTGACGTCGCACACCATCCTCGCCGCTGCCATCGTACCTCTCGTTATCATCACTCTTCGTCGCGGCTTACAAGAAATTTTCGACAAGCACAAGCGTATCGCACGTTGGACGTATCCCCTCTGGCTATACGTTTCTGTGACAGGAGTTGTAATTTATATTATACTCTATCACCTCTACCCGACGCTATGACTGCTTCCCTTGCTTGATCATTTCGCTCAGCATCGAAATGATAACTCATCTTTAGAAAAACTCTCCAGTATAAGTGAAATTTCCCATGCGACCTGTGCTATCACAAACACTCGTTACTGTGCCATACCCCAATGCCGAAGTTCCTATAAATGTAATAGAAGTTGCCGAAACAGGCCCTGTAGTATATGTTGCATTCTCATTCGGTCGTAATACCATGGGTATCTGGTAGTTAGCGTACGAATAGCCGCCACCTCCCATACTGATGGGCCTGATTTTATATTGGTATACATCGGCTGCAAGGTTTTGTAAATCGTTAACAATAGCATCTTTATTTGATGAAACACTGGAACTACCGAACAAATTTATTCCTACTGCTATTGCCACACCAACGATGATAACACCGAGAATAATTAGTAAAAGCTGTTGTTGCCCCATAGATTGAATCCTTACGTTGTGAAGGTTGAGAAAGGTTGTTCTTGTACTTAATAAGATAAGACAAGATAGAACGTTAGGCAAGCCCCCCAAGAACATATTCGAGTAAATCAGAAACAATCTTACCATACAGTTCATTTTTCTAGGAAAATTGCGAGCACATGTTAAGATGTTTTGCCCTTTTCTTTAACACACTAAGAAAGTAAGATTAACGCTATCTTATGTATAGCAGCTATAAACCATAATTCAATGGTTTACGACCAAAAAGATAAGACTTGACAAATTCCCAAAATCTTTGTATCCTTAGATAAGCTTATGAACTTCACCATTAATTATATTGCACTGTGGAATTGGTACTGGGCTTGGTCGACAACTCGACTCGTCGAGTATCGTCCTATCGGTGCGCTTGGTGGAAAAAGAACGGCATAAGCAACAAATTTAATGAGAATATTCAGAAGCCCTTCTTGGAACACCAAGAGGGGCTTTTCATTTATACTAAAAAGAAAATCCGAAATACTAATATCGAAATTCTAAACAATATCTAATTCCCAAAATCTAAAGTGAGAAATTCTCCGGTAGATCCGTTTGAAATTTTGAGATTTGATATTATAATTTGTTTCGGATTTAGAAACTCGGATTTCGAATTTGAAAACATTATGACCTTTGAAGAATTCAACATACTTGCACAATCGTACAACGTCATCCCCGTCAGCAAGGCATTGCTCGCCGACACGTTAACGCCAGTCTCCGCGTATTTGCGCTTGCGAGAAAACAGTACCGGTTCGTTCCTCTTCGAGAGCGTCGAGGGCGGTGAACGGATTGCACGTTACTCCTTCATTGGTCGAGATCCTATTGTCTTGTTACGATGCCGCGACAAAACAACGACTCTAATCGAAGATAGGCAACAACGAACGTCAACTGAAAACTTTTTCGATATCATTCAAAACCTCATCAAGAAATTTAATCAGCCTCAACTCCCCCATTTACCTCGATTCAACGGTGGACTGGTTGGATTCATCGGGTATGACGCGATACGTTTCATCGAGGATGTTCCAAGTAGCGCATCCGAAAAATACGGTTACGCTGATAGCATTCTCGGATTATTCACCTCTGTGCTTGCATTTGACCATGTAAAGCATCAAATTATCATCATTAACAATGTTGTTGTGAAGAAACAGGAGCCTCTAAAACCACTATACGAACAAGCTCTCGCTCAAATCGATAGACTTGAACAAATGATTCTCAGCTCACATACATTTGCAGAACGTTTTCAGCTTGACTCGAACAAGGTAGAGCCCGAGATTGCTCCTCAGGAATTTCACTCCATCGTCAACAAAGCGAAACAGTACATCACTGAAGGGGATATCTTTCAGGTCGTTCTCTCACAGCGATTCGTCACAACGTATACTGGCGATGTATTCAATGTCTATCGTGCTCTACGGGTAGTCAACCCATCCCCCTATCTGTACTTCCTTGATTTCGGTGAAGATAAAGTCATCGGCTCATCGCCTGAAATTCTTGTTCGTGTTGAGGATGGACTCGCAGAAGTGTACCCCATTGCTGGCACGCGGTCACGCGGCAAAACAGAGGCAGAGGATAAAGTGCTTGAAGCCGAGCTCTTGGCAGATCAAAAAGAGCGCGCAGAGCACATTATGCTTGTCGATCTCGGCAGAAATGATTTGGGGCGAGTATGCGAAATAGGTACGGTCAAAGTTGACCAACTGATGTTCGTTGTTCGCTACTCTCACGTCATGCACATTGCTACGCGCGTCATAGGAAAGGTTGAAGCTGACAAGTCATGTGTTGATGTCTTGAAAGCAACATTTCCTGCAGGCACAGTATCGGGAGCACCGAAGATTCGCGCTATGGAGATCATCGACGAGCTTGAGAAGTATCGCAGAGGGTTTTATGCAGGCGGCGTAGGATATTTCGACTTTTCCGGTAATATGGATATATGTATCGCCATACGAACTATGTTTGCTTCCAACGGGAGAATATTCCTTCAAGCGGGTGCTGGCATCGTTGCTGACTCAGACCCCGAACGTGAATACCAGGAGACAGTCAACAAGGCTCAAGCACTTGTTGAGGCATTACACATGGCTGGGAGGATAACGCGTTGATCCTTATTATAGATAACTATGACTCGTTCACGTACAATTTGGTACAACTTGTAGGCAAGTTTACTAGAAATATACGAGTGGTTCGGAATGATAAGACAACCGTAAACGAAATTGATAAGATGAAACCCCAGGGAATTATCATCTCACCCGGTCCCGGCAGACCTGAATATGCAGGTATCTGTGTTCAGGTAACTCAGCAATTAGGACCAAACATCCCTATACTTGGCGTGTGTCTCGGACATCAGGCAATCGGCTATGCGTTTGGAGCAAGAATAGTTCATGCTCCGACTCTTATGCATGGTAAGACTTCAAACATAATTCACTTTCAAGATACACTGTTCAAAAATATATCCAGCCCATTTGAAGCGACACGCTATCACTCACTGGTAATCTCACAAGAGAATCTACCAAACGATCTTGTCGTAACAGCTTCGACAAATGACAACGTTATTATGGGTGTACGACACAAGAAATATCCTATCGAGGGAATCCAATTCCACCCGGAATCAATACTTACTAAAGACGGGCCTCAACTAATTTCGAATTGGCTCAATGATCTCAAGGAGGTTGCATGAAACAGTTTATTCAAAAGGCATCCGAGCGAGAAGACTTAACAAAAGAAGAAGCATCATCTGCAATGCGAAGTATCATGGAAGGGCAGGCATCAGAAGCGCAGATAGCAGGCTTTCTTATGGCATTACGACTAAAAGGAGAACATCCGGATGAGATTCTAGGGTTCGTTGAAGTCATGAGAGAAAAATCTCTGAAAATTAAATTGGACGATCCAGATGCCATAGATATGTGCGGCACGGGCGGAGACAATGCTGGAACATTTAACATCTCCACAGTTGCTTCATTTGTCGTTGCCGGAGCTGGCGTAACAGTAGCTAAACATGGCAATCGTTCTGTTTCGAGCTCTTGCGGCAGTGCAGATGTTCTGAAAGCACTCGGTGTTAACATTGATCTCCTACCCCAGAAAGTTGAAGCATGTATCAACAAGGTTGGCATTGGATTTCTCTTCGCGCCTCTCTTTCACCCTGCAATGAAGCATGCTGCAAAACCTCGTGCTGAACTTGGCATCAAAACTTGTTTCAACATGCTCGGACCTATGACAAACCCTGCCAGTGTCAAGCGACAACTCGTCGGCACCTTCAGCGACAACGCTGCATTCACCATGGCAAATGTGTTCTCCCAATTGGATAGTGTGCGAGTGTTAGTCATTCATGCTCATGATGGACTTGATGAAGCCTCGCTCGAGGTACCAACGATTGTTTATGATATCCATAACAAACTGTTCAATGGAAAATATAATATCGAACCTAAGTTATTTGGACTTCCTTTTACAAAGAAGACTTTGATCCTTGGGAGTACACCCGAAGCGAACGCCACTATTGCTATGGATGTGCTCAGCGGTAAAAAAGGACCACACCGTGATTATGTGCTCGCCAATGCGGCGCTTGGTCTTCTCGCAGCAGAAAAAGCAAGAGTTGTGCAGGAAGGTGTAAAGCTTGCCGAGGAATCGATTGATTCTGGAAAAGCACTTGAGAAATTGCAACAACTCAAAGATTTCACGAACACATGAACTTTCTCGAAACAATTGTTGAACATAAGCGCAGTGAAGTTGCTCAACGAAAACAGAAGATACGACGCTCTGCACTTGAGCAGATGCAGTACTACCATCGTCCATCCCTGCCATTCAGAGAAGCACTCATGAACAAGGAACCGTTTGCTATTATCGCTGAAATCAAACGCTCATCCCCTTCAGCAGGGACTCTGAAGAACAATGTTGATCCTGCTCGTCTCGCACAAGAATATCAAGTGAATGGGGCGGCGGCGATCTCTGTGTTAACAGATGAACGTTTTTTCAGCGGTACGTTGAATGACCTTCACGACGTTCGTGGAACTGTTACTCTTCCAATTTTACGAAAAGAATTTATCATTGATGATTACCAGATATCGGAAGCGAAAGCTTATGGAGCCGATGCAATACTGTTGATAGCGGCTATTCTTGAACGGTCAGAACTTCAAGAATTCTTCCTTGCTGCGAAGGAATCACACATTGAATGCCTCGTCGAGTTGTGTGATGAACATGAAATTGATAAATTAGATTTCGACGTCATGAAGTTAGTCGGCATTAATAATCGCGACCTAACAACAATGACTATCGATATTGGCAGAACATTCAATATGAAGAAGCATATTCCAGATGATATAACAGTAGTGAGTGAGAGTGGCATTAGATCAGCAAACGAGCTCAAAAAGCTTAAAGCTGCTGGCGTTACCTCTGCTCTCATCGGTGAACACTTCATGAAATCAGACAATCCTGCTGTAGAATTACGAAAACTTCTTGACAGTATATCAGTATGAAGCCCCTCGTTAAAATCTGTGGAATTACGAATACTGACGATGCCTTCTATTGTGCGCATGAAGGTGCAGATGCACTTGGGTTTATTTTCTACAAACAAAGCCCGAGATATGTAGAGCCATCCATAGCTGCAACAATCATTGAAGAGCTGCCTGCCTACGTTATTCCGGTGGGTGTGTTCGTCAATGAGAGCCGGGAACAGATTGAACGAATCATTTCTGAAACCAATATCCGAATCATTCAATTGCATGGCGATGAAATGCCAAGTGACTGCACGGGATATCATGTCAAAGTGTGGAAAGCATTCAGGCTACGTAAGTCGGAGACAGTAAAAAGTATAAAGCAGTATAAGCTTGACGCCGTCATGCTTGATGGCGCAAGCGATGATGAATACGGTGGATCCGGGAAGCTGGCAAATTTTGATGTAGCGCTTCAGATGAAGGAGTTTCACCCCGTTATCCTTTCAGGAGGATTGAACCCTGATAATGTCGTTAACGCAATCCAGCATGTTCAGCCGTATGGCATCGATATCAGTAGTGGCGTTGAATCCTTGCCCGGTAAAAAAGATCACGAGAAAGTCGCCCTGCTATTTGAACGACTGCATCATTTTAATTCGATAAATGAATAATTTTATACACAAGGAAAGCTCATGTTAATTGTCATGAAATTAGACGCCCCTCGACCCGATATCGAGCGCGTTAAAAATAAAATCAAACAACTCGGTTATCTTCCACACGAGATTCCGGGCGACCACCGAATGGCAATAGGTATTACCGGCAACAAAGGTAAGGTCGACCCTGAACTCTTCTTGAATCTTCCTGGTGTTCTCGAAGCAATCCCAATATCCAAGCCGTTCAAGCTTGTAAGCCGCGAAGTCAAACCGGATAATTCTGTCGTTGATGTCGATGGCGAAGAGATTGGTGGGAAAGAGCTTACAGTCATTGCAGGACCCTGTTCCGTCGAAAGTCGGCAACAAATTATGGATATCGCCGGAACGTTGAAGGAAATGGGCGTTAAGTTTCTGCGCGGCGGTGCATATAAACCAAGAACGTCGCCGTATTCTTTTCAGGGCTACAAAGAAGAAGCGTTACAATATTTGAAAGATGTTCGGCAGACTACAGGACTCAAAATCGTTACTGAAGTTAAGGATACCGAAACACTGCCCATGGTAGCTGAGTGCGCAGATGTTCTGCAAGTAGGCGCAAGAAATATGCAAAACTATTCCTTACTTGAAGCGCTCGGCGCGGTACAAAAGCCAATCTTGTTGAAACGAGGACTCTCAGCAACAATTGAAGAACTTCTCATGGCTGCAGAGTATATCTTAAATGGTGGGAACTATAATGTTATTCTGTGTGAGCGGGGAATTCGGACATTTGAAACAGCTACGCGTAATACACTCGACTTGAACGCAATTCCTATTATTAAAAAACTCTCGCACTTACCTATCATCGTCGACCCAAGTCACGGCATAGGTGTGTGGGATGGTGTATCAGCAATGTCGATGGCGGCTATTGCCGCCGGCGCGGATGGAGTAATTATTGAAGCGCATCAAGATCCTGCCATGGCGCTCTCGGATGGCTATCAGTCGTTAAAACCATCGAAGCTCAAAGTATTATTGGAAAAGATAGAACAACTCGCACCTATCATGAACCGGACTTTATCATTAACATCAGTGCCAGTCAAATGAACAACCACCAATTGCCGGACGAGCGCGGACACTTTGGGAAATTCGGTGGACGTTTCGTTCCCGAAACGTTGATCTCGGCGTTGAATGATTTAGAAACTGCCTATCGTAAATTAAAAGAAGATTCGAAGTTTCAACAACAGTTTCATGAATTGTTAAAAAACTACGTTGGACGACCAACTCCACTCTATCTTGCAGAAAGATTGACTGCAAAATATGGGAAAGCAAAAATCTATCTCAAGCGTGAAGACCTTTGCCACACGGGGGCACACAAAATTAATAATACGATCGGACAAATATTGCTTGCAAAGCATCTTGGTAAATCTCGCATTATTGCCGAAACAGGTGCAGGTCAACATGGCGTTGCAACTGCGACAGTCGCTGCTATGATGGGGCTCCAGTGCGTTGTGTACATGGGTACTGAAGATATGGAGCGGCAGTCGATCAATGTTAAGCGCATGAAATTACTTGGCGCAGAAGTTCGTCCCGTAAAAGCGGGCACAGGTACGCTCAAGGACGCCATCAACGAAGCATTGCGCGATTGGGTGACGAATGTGCGTGATACGTTTTATGTGATTGGCTCTGTTGTTGGTCCTCACCCCTATCCGATGATTGTCCGAGATTTCCAGTCAATTATTGGAAGAGAGGCAAAACAACAGATCCTCGAACGCGAAAAGCGATTGCCCGATTATCTCGTTGCATGTGTTGGCGGCGGTAGTAACTCTATTGGATTGTTTTATGATTTTCTCGGTGACGATGTTCACCCGCCATCTTCTTGGCGGGTAAAGATGTTTGGCGTTGAGGCGGCAGGGCTTGGGGTTCAGACAGGCAAGCATGCTGCAACACTTAGCGCAGGCAAGCCGGGCGTACTGCACGGCTCGTACAGTTATATCCTGCAAAATGATGATGGACAAATACTCCCCGCTCATTCCATCTCCGCAGGACTCGATTACCCGGGCGTCGGACCCGAACACAGCTATCTCAAAGATTCCGGTCGAGTGCAATATGTTTCTGTAACCGATGATGAAGCGCTGACAGCCGGGCACGCGCTGACACGACTTGAGGGCATTCTTCCCGCTCTCGAATCATCCCACGCACTGGCATATCTTGAATATTTGATGCCAGAGACAACAAAGGATGAAATTGTGGTTGTAAATCTTTCAGGGCGGGGGGAGAAGGATTTGGGAACGATTATGAAAACGTTTAAACAATCATAAGAAGGAATGAGTATGAGATTTAAGCCAATACTTTTTATTCTGGTTATTCAATCGATTCTGTTTTGCCAAGAATCAAAGAATTCCCTTGTCACAATTGACAATTTACATTCTGGTCCAATTCTTTTTATTTCATTCTACATTATTAAACCACATGGCACAAGTATACGACATCTGTTCAGTATGAACGAAGATGGCACAGGAATAAAACAACTTACAAATGATTCTGACTCTCATGTATTCAATGCAAGTTGGTCTCCAAATAGTAAACAAATTGCTTACGCAAGCAGCCAAGGGTTATTTATAATGAACGCTAACGCTAGTGAGAAAAAATTACTTGCGAAATCCGGTGATAACCCCAGATGGTCTCCCAATGGTAAACAAATTGCGTTTACAAAAAGATGGGGATTTGAAGGGAGTGGAGCTATCATATATCTCGTCAATTCAGATAGAACTAATGAACAACCACTTCACGAACGAGACGAAGATAACAGAGAAAATGTCAGATTGAATGATTGGTCACCAGATGGAAAAACCATCATTGGCGATGGTGAAATAGAAAAAGCTTATGTTAATGGGAGAATGCAGGCTAATAATCGAATTGTTTTCTATGATCTTAAAGGAAACATACTTAAAACATACGGTGAAATTGGACTTACCTTACAGCGATCAGTTTATTCAGTTTCTGGAAAGAAAATTGCCTTCATTTCTGGAAAAAATCGGAATTCTGGAATAAACATTCTTGAATTGAACGGAAATAATGAGACATTAATTTCCCCTTCTAACAAGCTTGAAAATCGACAGTATACCAATTTTTATTACCCTGTGTCTTGGTCTCCAAATGATAGTAGTGTCTTGTGTAATATCGGTCCACAAACTTCTGTTTTTAATAGGATCGTATTAATCAATGTCTACACAAGATTAATAACCGATATAACTCCTATCACTGATGATAGTACATTTTGTTTTGCAGCAGATTGGAGAAAGAGGTAATGGGTCTTAAAAACAAGATTGATCCATTTTTGCATAACAATCGCAAAGCCCTCTCCCTCTTCGTCACGGCGGGTTATCCAACTGTCGAAACTACAGTACCGTTAGTTGTGGCTTTAGCGAAAGCAGGAGCGGATATTATCGAGCTTGGGATTCCTTTTTCCGATCCAATTGCTGATGGACCGACAATCCAACTCAGTTCTGAAGTCGCTTTACGTAACGGCGTCACACTACAAAAGACTCTCGATATGGCAAAAGAAATCCACAAACAAACCAATGTGCCGCTTGTGCTCATGGGATACTCCAATCCTATTTATGCTTTCGGTTTACAGAAGTTTTTCAGCAAGTGTAAAGACATCGGTATTGATGGAACAATCATCGCCGACCTGCCATTGGAAGAAAGCGATGAATACAGAACACTGGCTCGACAAAACGATATTGCTACAATCTTTCTCGCCGCACCTACAACATCACCCGAACGGCTCGTCCAACTCGATCAGGCATCAACTGGATTCTTATACTGTGTTTCGATTACGGGTGTGACAGGAGAAAGAAAGGCACTTGCTGGCCAAGCAGATAATTTTCTCAAGAAAGCCCGAACGTGCGTCAAGAAGAATCCCCTGCTCGTTGGCTTTGGTATTTCCACTCCCGATGACGCAAAGCGCATCGCATCGTTGAGTGATGGCATCATCATCGGGAGCGCGTTGATTAAAACGATACAGGCAGCACAAAATAACCATATGATTGAAGAGGCAGTGAAGTATGTTAAGTCTATGAGAAACGCTCTGGATACTCATGGTTAAAACCCAAGCACCAAAAAAACAAATTCCTAATAAAGTCCAAATTACAATATTCAAACTTGGTCTTGAAATCCAATTGATATTTGAATCATTGTAGTTTATTTGTGATTTGGTAATTGGAATTTGAAATTTATATAACATCATCATCATAAAATGAAAGTGTCTTCTAAAATTCATATTAATCTGAAAAGAGTAATTGACGATTCTTATGACATCGATATTGGGATGAGTCTACAGGAAGCGGGGAAAGATATCAATCGCTGCTATCCGGAAATTAAGAAGTTCGTCATTACTGACTCGAACGTTGCAAAGTTCTATGGAAAGAGCTTTATCAACACACTCCGACAACATGGTAACCACTTGCTTGTGGTGCCTGCAGGCGAGAAAAGTAAAAATCGAAAAATCAAGGAACAACTTGAGAGCCGCCTTCTTTCACTCGGTGTGAAACGAGACTCTCTTGTTATCGCTCTCGGGGGAGGAGTGATTGGCGATCTTACCGGCTTTGTTGCAGCCACGCTTCTCAGAGGTATTCCCTACATCCAAGTTCCAACGACACTTCTTGCTCAAGTCGATAGCAGCATCGGTGGCAAAGTCGCCGTAGACCATCCTCTCGGGAAAAATCTTATAGGCGCTTTCTATCAACCGAAAAAAGTGTACATCGATCCATCAACGCTGGCGACATTGTCCGATGCAGAATTTGCCAACGGCATGGCTGAGGTCATCAAGTATGCCGCTATCATGGATAAAACGTTGTTTGCATACCTTGAAGAAAACAGCACAAAGATTCGTGCGAGGAATCTTGAAGCCCTTCATCGCATCATCAAGCGATGCTGCGAGTTAAAGAAATCGGTCGTTCAGAAAGATGAAAAGGAAACAGGGTTACGAAGGATACTAAATTTCGGCCATACGATTGGACACTCAGTCGAATCGTTATCACATTACCGAATTCCTCACGGTCAAGCCATAGCCATCGGCATGATCTGCGAGGCAACCATGTCTGTAAAATTGGGACTTCTTTCTGAGCACACACTGCAACGATTAGAACGACTTATCGCTGCGTATCATCTCCCTACGTCTCTTCCTAAAGCTATGAGTGTACATAACATTATCAAAGCTACTGCTCACGATAAGAAAGCTCAAGGGAAAGAAATCCATTACACACTACTTGAGCGTATTGGCAAAGCACGCATCGGAGTCTCTCTCTCAATGGAACACGTTCGCGAACTTCTCACGCAATGAAGCTCTGTCTTTCCATAGCTCCATCATCGATGGCTGAAGCACTGAGGAAACTCAAATCTGTCAACAAATCGGCAGACCTTGTTGAGCTTCGTATTGATGGAATCATCGATCTCGACTTGCAAAAACTTCTTCGGAAGCCACGACCAAAGGTCATCGTAACAAATCGACGCGCCGAAGAAGGAGGAAAGTTTACTGGAACAGCGGAAGAACAACTTTCTATTCTAACTGAAGCGGCAACGCTTGGCGCCGAATACATCGATATTGAAATGAGCTGGGGTATCAAAACGGTTAATAAACTCATCGCAAACTCACGACGAGCATCTGTGATTGTATCGTACCATAACTTCCGGGAAACTCCCGATGACATTGCTGTAATATATAAATCAATGCGAGCGACCAAAACCGATATTATAAAAATTGCCGCCGTGGCAAAAGCGATCGAGGATAACAAAAAGATCTTCGACATTTGTGAAAAGGCAAAGAAACACCGTCAGCCAATGATTGCGCTTTGTATGGGCGAATATGGAGAAATTAGCAGGATTCTTGCAGGTAAACATGGCTGTTTCCTCTCGTTCGGTCCCTTAAACCCGTCAGAGGCGACAGCACTCGGTCAACATACTATAAATGACTTGAAAAACATCTTTCGAATTCATACCTTAAACTCACACACAAAAGTTTTCGGACTCGTTGGAAATCCAGTCTCACATAGCAAAGGAATTGTATTCCACAATCGTGTCTTCGCACGCAGATCAGTCAATGCTGTTTATGTTAATTTTTTGGTTGATAACCTCAACAGTTTCTTTTCCACATACAGAGAAATGATTACTGGCATGAGCATCACTATGCCATTCAAACAAGAGGTTATTCCTTTACTCGATCATATTTCGGAACACGCGTATGTATTGGGTGTTGTGAATACTGTTGTAAAGCAGAAAAGAAAACTCCACGGCTATAACACAGACCTTCCTGCAATCGCATCCTTATTAAAACGACAAACTTCTCTAAGGAACAAAAACGTTGTCGTACTCGGAACGGGCGGCACTTCAAGAACAATGACATTTGCTGCCTTAGCGAATGGGGCACATACAACTGTAGTAGGAAGAACTTTGGAAAAAACCCAATCGCTAGCACGTCAGCTTGGATGTAATGCTACAACATATGATGGTATTCAAGATTTGCCTTGTGATATCTTAATGAATGGTACTTCAGTCGGTATGGCTGGAAATGAATTAGATCAGAAACTTATCCCAAAAAAATTTCTTCGCAATGGGATGATTGTCTTCGATGCCGTGTACAATCCTCCTATAACTCAATTGTTGAAAGATGCTGAAGCTGCAGGGTGTGGTATCATAACGGGTGTTGAATTCTTCAATCGTCAGGCGCAGCTTCAGTCGAAACTGTTTCTGGAAAGTCTTTCATGAGCGACTGTACCGTCCGTAGCATCACGCCAGTTGATACGATCGATGCTGAAATCCAAGTCCCGCCTTCAAAGAGCTACACTAACCGTGCGTTAATCGCAGCTGCGTTAGCCGATGGACCATCGACACTGCTCAATGCATCGCAAAGCGATGATTCAGAGTACTTAATACAAGGGCTTCAACAATTTGGCGTTCAAATCATACGACGAAACAATTGTCTTGAAGTTATGGGGTCCTCCGGAAACCTCCAACTTCCGTCGAGCGAAATATTTCTCGGTAATGCAGGAACAGCTTTACGGTTCTTGACCTCATTTTCAGGACTTGCACCGGGTAAGACGATTCTCACGGGCGATGAGCAAATGCAACGGCGCCCCATTCAAGATTTACTCGAAGCATTGCACGCGGCAGGAATCAAAAACTCAAGCTACAATGGCTTCCCCCCAGTTACGATCTATGGCGGAAATTTTAATGGAGGATACATTGATATTCAAGGAAATGTTAGCAGCCAATTTGTTTCTTCTCTTCTTCTCACAGCACCGTATGCAAAGCATCCTGTCACAATCCGTGTCCGTGGAAAATTAAGCTCCCTCCCCTATATTGATATGTCTCTTCATATCATACGGACATTCGGCGCAATCGTTGATAGCCTGAATTCATCTGTATTTACTGTTGGCAATAGAGATCGCTACATCGGTCAAACTTATTGCATAGAAGGTGATGCTTCTTCGGCAACCTACTTTCTTGCCGCCGCTGCGATGATGCGTGGACGGGTTGTCATATCCAATCTTTCTGATGAATCATTTCAAGGGGATTTGCAATTCCTCAAAATATTATCAGATATGGGGTGCAGCGTTATCCACCATGAAGATGCAATTGAAATGCGTGGCGGACAACTTTTCGGTGTCGAAGTTGATATGAACGAGATACCTGATTGTGTCCCAACGTTAGCAGTGCTTGCGATGTTTGCAAAAGGTCAAACGACAATCAACAATGTAAGCCAGTTACGATTCAAAGAAACGGATCGGCTTACTGTTTTAGCCAAAGAAATGACCAAGATTGGCGCAGGCGTGGAGTTATTTGAAGACGGAATGACGATCCATCCTCAGCCGCTTCACGGCGCTACAATTGCAACATACAATGATCATCGCATAGCAATGAGCTTTTCAGTAGCGGGTTTATGTATACCAGGAATAAACATCGAAAACCCAATGTGTGTCTCCAAATCATTCCCCAATTTTTGGGATGAATTCACTAAATTAGAACGTAAAAAATAGTATGGCAGGAAATACTTTAGGAAAAATTTTTAGGATTACAACGTTTGGCGAGAGCCATGGCAAAGCTGTTGGCGTTTTGATTGATGGTGTGAAGCCGAATATGAAGTTCTCCGTCGATAATATTCAAAGCGAATTAGATCGCCGCAGACCCGGGCAAAGCTCTGTTACCACACCACGAAATGAAGCAGATCAAGTACTGGTGTTGAGCGGCGTGTTTGATGGGAAAACATTAGGCACACCAATTTGCCTTCTGGTGTGGAATAAAGATCAGAATTCAAAGTCATACGATACGATTAAAAATCTTTTCCGCCCCGGTCATGCGGCGTATACATACCTTTCGAAGTATGGTATTCAAGACTACCGCGGCGGCGGACGTTCCTCCGGCAGGGAAACCGCCGGACGTGTTGCAGCAGGCGCGGTCGCAAAACAAATCTTAGCTAAACGCGGCATCAATATTGTGGCATATACGAAAGAAGTTGCAGGTATCAGGGCACAAACCATCGACTTCAACCAAATCGAGAAGAATCCCATCAGATGTCCCGATGCCGAAGTTGCAAAAAAAATGATGAAGAAAATCCTCAAAGTGAAAAATGAAGGTGATTCTGTAGGTGGTGTTGTTGAGGCAGTTGTTCAGAATTGCCCTGCGGGATTAGGCGAGCCAGTGTTTGATAAACTTGAAGCAGATTTAGCTAAAGCGTTGATGTCTATACCGGCACTGAAAGGGTTTGAAATCGGATCCGGATTTGCTGCAACTAAAATGAAAGGCAGCGAACATAACGACGAATTCTACAAAGATAAAAAAACAGGAAAGGTGCGTACGAAGACAAACTTTGCCGGCGGAATTCTCGGTGGTATATCAAACGGTGAAGATATCGTAGTCCGCGTTGCTGTAAAGCCGCCATCATCAATACCGAAAGCACAGGAGACAGTTGATACGAAAGGCAGAAAGCGAACAATTAAAGTCGAAGGCCGCCATGACCCATGTATCTGTCCGCGCGTCGTTCCCGTTGTCGAATCGATGATTGCCCTTGTCATCGCCGATCATCTGATGCGTCAGGCGTTGGTTGAAAAGAAATCATCTGTTACACGTGTGCGTGAAGAAATCGACTACACTGATGCAATGATTGTAATGCTGTTGAGTCATCGTCAGGAGTTAGTGCGAGAAGTTGGAAGATGGAAGAAAGAACATCGTAAGCCTATACCGGATCCTCAGCGTGAGAAAATCATCATGAATACCATCCTTGCTTTAGGAGATGAGTCACAGCTTGACACCGCATTCTTGAAACAACTCTATCAGAGTATCTTTCAGTATTCACGCAGTATCCAGAAAGAAGTATGAAAAAAGAAATTGCCATCATCGGGTATGGCAGATTTGGGCAATGTGCATCGCACCATTTGAAGAAGCTATTTCGTGTATCTGTTGCTGATTCACGAAAGATAAGAAACGTAGTGAAAGGCGTGAGTGAAATTTCAATCACCGCCGCTGCTAGCAAACCTATCATCATTCTTGCCGTTCCTATAAATCAGACCGAAGCGCTGCTGAAACACATTGCTCCACTGCTGAAACCACACACACTCGTTTGCGATGTTTGCTCGGTCAAAGAACAACCCATTCTATGGATGAAGCATCAGTTACCAAAGCATGTTTCAATACTTGGAACACACCCTCTGTTCGGGCCTGATAGCGCTTCAACAAATCTTCGAGATCGAACAATTGTCCTATGCCCTGTGCGAATTTCTAAAGCACAGTTACGCCATATTCGTACATCTCTCTCATCATTAGGACTGAAAGTAATACTCATGACAGCCCAAAAGCATGATCGTTTGATGGCTACAACGTTATTCCTCACGCAATGTGTGGGCAGAGGATTGCTCAAAATGAAATTGTCGCCTTCAACCGCTATAACACAGAATACTCAATTCCTTCATCACCTTGTTGAGACTACAAAGAATGATACTGAGGAATTATTTCGTGATATGTTTCAGTACAATCACTTTACTTCCTCCATTCCAAACAAACTCATTTCTGCGTTTCAACAAACCCGTCGCTCTCTAATGCATAAGCCATAGTTTTTTGTGCCAATCATTTATTTTCTGTACATTGTTGCTTAATTTGTAAGGAAAATGAATGTACACAGTCACACTTATTCCGGGAGATGGTATCGGACCGGAAATTACAGAAGCAACAGTCAATGTCATCGAAGCTACAGGGGTAAAAATCCAATGGGAGCGTCACGTTGCGGGTTTGACTGCTATTGAGCAATACAAAGACCCGCTGCCACATCAAGTCATCGAATCAATCCAACGTAATAAGATAGCACTTAAGGGCCCTTTAACGACACCGGTTGGCTCAGGATTTCGCAGCGTAAATGTAGCACTGCGAAAAGAGTTCGATCTCTATGTGAACCTTCGCCCTGCAAAATCTTTTATAGGAGTAAAGAGCAACTGGAACAATATCGATCTCGTTGTTGTCAGAGAAAACACAGAGGAATTTTATGCAGGGATAGAACATTATATCGACCCTGCGAAGACTGCGGCGGAAACAATCGGCATTGTTACTCGCGCAGGCTCTGAACGTATTCTTCGCTATGCATTTGAATATGCACGAAAACACAAGAGAAAAAAAATTACTATTGTCCACAAGGCAAATATTCTCAAGTACACCGGAGGACTGTTTCTCGATGTTGGAAAAAAATTAGCGGAAGAGTATCCCGAGATAGAGTGCAATGACCGCATCATCGATAATATGTGTATGCAGTTAGTTATGAACCCCCACCAGTTCGATGTCATTGTTACAACAAATCTTTTTGGCGATATCCTTTCTGATCTCTGTTCAGGGCTTGTTGGCGGATTAGGGTTGGCGCCAGGAGCAAACATCGGCTATACTGTTTCAATGTTTGAAGCAGTCCACGGTAGTGCGCCCGATATTGCAGGCAAAGGGATTGCAAATCCGAGCGCTCTTATACTCGCTTCTGCAATGATGCTACGACATATCGGCGAAGATTCCGCAGCATCAAGCATTGAACATGCAATTGCTAAGGTTGTGAAAGAAGGGACAAATGTAACACGCGACCTTAATCCCACAAACCCAGTTAACACACAGAAAATGACTGAAGCTATCATTCAAAACATACGTAAATAGCTAAATTTTACAACTTAGAATATTAATAAAAATACCTTGACAATATCCATAAAAAATCCGATAATACTAATATAACGTGTATTTCGGGAGTGAACGTTTTTAATACTCGAAAGGATTAACATGAAAACTTTAGTATTGTGTTGTTTTTTACTCACCGAAATAGCATTTGCTCAGCAGCGCTATTTGGTCAGCCCGAATGACGACTTCATTCCAATAAAACATGGCGAGAGTGCTAAGCAAATTATGTCGAGAAAACTAAGGCGACATTCGCTTTCGCAATCTTCTGTGTGCACTAATAAAGCACTATTTGGATACCCTGAAGACTTATTTGAACCAGCGGTAAACCATGTCGCACGGCACAAAGATGTTATGGGAGAATGGTTTTTAGCTAAAGCATCGGGTACGATTGATACGCTATTCTGGGAAGTACTCTCAGATGTCGGCGCACTCGATTCTACAGTTTTTGTACGTGTGCATGAGTCAAACATTGGACCAAGTGCAGGCCCTGGAATACGACCGGGGCCATACAATCCTCCATGCCAGAATTGGGGATATTGGGTGAACACTGCTGATCTTGATCAAGGAGTTGCTGCATTCCCCGAAGATGCGACTGATACAACATGGCACTCTACGTACAATGGTCCCATCAATTCATTTCCACCGTTCGGAAATTCGCTATGGGGCGGAAGCCTGGGAGTAGCGGTTACAGAGCACTTAGGCATCAACAGTGTTGTTATGCTTCAATTCGACACCCTAAAAGTTACAACAGGTCAAAATTTCTTCATTTCCATGCGAGTGAAAGGTCCCGTATTTCATCCTTCTCCTCTAGATGATTGGACGTCATGGGCTACTGCAAGTTTTCGTGTTAGTGATGTTGCGGATGAAAATTATCCTTCTCGAAACTGGAAGTTTTATGAACATGATTCGGGACCCGCAAACTGCGCTGGTGTACCGGTCAATGATGTGAAGCGAGGCTGGGTCGCTCGCGGTGGTTTTGGGCAGGATTCAGATAGTCTTGATGTAGCTGCTCTCAACTGGTGGTTTGTCATGACTGTAACATCAAACGTACCTCCCGTTGTTTCTGACGTTACAGGGCTTCATAATACATTTAATACAGGTCCTCAAACTGTTGAGGCAACAATAACAGATTGTGATTTATCGGTTGGTGGCCATCCGGGAGTAGAATCCGCTGTTCTGAAATGGTCATTGAATGGTAATACACAACCTGATATTCTCGTTAACAATGTAGGCGGAGATAGTTATGAAGTAACAATCCCGGGCCAGCCCGCAGGCAGCACTGTATCGTACAGAATTTATGCAGAGGATAGTGTTGGTGTTACATCATTTGGTCCACAATATACCTACAAAGTTGTTTCATTGGGCAGTGCATACTATTATCCTGATACAGGTGCTTTATGTGTTTCTCGAGATATCAGCACTTCTGGCACCTCTATCGATCCTAACAGTTTCTATTTGCCTCCCGGTGCATCAACTACTGCTACACCCAAAGACGATGGAAGTTGGGGACCAATAGATATGGGCTTCTCCATGAGAGTATTTGGAAGTGACAATCGTTACGCGTGGGTCGGCGTCAACGGTGCAATCGCCTTATCGAATAATGCTGCCGATACTGTGGATGTGAATTCCACTGGTTTCTATACAACAACGTGGGACTTCCCGGATTCAACTCGAACAGGAGGCCGCTCAGATACAAGCAACGGCGCTGCGAGTCGCATGCCACGGTATTTCATTTCTCCATTCTGGAATGATCTCTTCCTGGGTGATACTACAACAACGTGCGGTAGAATTATGTATGGTAATGCCGGTGATACTTGTATCTTTGTTGTAGAGTGGGATTCCATCGGGACATTCCTTGCCGATGGAAATACAACGTGTGATGAAACAACGTTTCGTATTGTGTTAAATCGGTGCGATGGTACGGTGGAATTCCAATATGACAATGTTGGATTAACAAGTCTTGATTCACTTGCACTCGTCGGTATGCAAGGGGCAAATAGTGCTGAGTATATCTTCATCAACAAGCAAACATATCCCGCTGAAACCAAGCCCCGTAACGGCTGGTGCATCAAATTGTATCCCGGTTCAACGATCTACAGCTTAGATGGATGGAACATGGTGTCTCTCGGTGTTACGCCGCTTGGCGGCAATTACTCCAAAGCAACAAACTTCCCGACTGCAGTCGGACCGATGTTCGCTTACAACGGAAGTTACACTCCATCTGATCCGTTATCTAACGGTCCCGGCTTCTGGGCAAAGTTTAACGGACCTCAGCACGTTGGCGCACGCGGCACATTGCTTTCAAGTCTGAACATTCCAGTCGTGAACGGCTGGAATATGATGGGCGGTATCGGTTGTGATGTTGCTACATCGAGCATCGGTGTATCAGGCGGCACGGTCGCATCGAGCTACTTCGGTTACGGCGGCGCTGGATACTATGTCGCCACCACCATCGAACCCGGACTCGGTTACTGGATGAAGATGAATGGCGCAGGCACACTATCCTTGAACTATCCGAGTGCAGCACCCAAACAGAGCCTCGCAACTGACCTGAATACCTTGAACAAGATTACGATTATCGATGCGGCAGGTCGCCAGCAATCGTTGTACATCGGAGACGAAAACTCGGTGCGCGAGCCGTTAGCATATTATGAACTGCCGCCATCAGCTCCAGGCTTCGATGTACGCTACACCTCAGGACGCATGGTAGAAACCTATCCTGCGAAACTTGAGCAAAAGGGCGTGTACGAATACCCGATCAGCATCAGCGAAGCATCCTATCCGTTGACCATTCAGTGGACGACGGTAAAAGGTGCAGGACGCAGCTTAGTGTTGACCAGCGCCGATGGTAAATTGGGCAATACGGTGATGAATGGCTCAGGTGCAGTGCGCATTACTGATGCCGGTGTGAAGAATATCGTGCTGACATTAAATGATGTCCAGACACCGACACGCTTTGCCTTGGGTCAGAACTACCCGAATCCGTTCAACCCGACAACACGGTTCACGATTGAAATGCCAAAGACGGCAGAAGTGACGGTTGCGATTTATGATATCTTAGGACGTCAGATCACGACACTGTTGAGAGGACAGCAGGCAGCAGGCTATCATAACTTGGAGTGGGATGGACGTGACGCACGCGGATTAAGCGCGCCCACGGGCATCTACTTCATTCGTATGGCTGCCGGTGAGTTCGACCAAACACAGAAGATTATGTTGATGAAATGATCCTGATTTCTTTCCTTTTGAAACAAGGGATTCGTAGTAGCGGGTCATAGACCCGCATTCCAGAGATCGCCGATCTGATGATCGGCTACTACTCACGGTAAACGAGTCGAAGGATCCCAACGTGGATTTGTCAAAGCCCAAATCAACTTGGTTTGGGCTTTTTTGTTATGTATTTAACAACCTACCCTATTTTATATAGGGTTTTCCCGTATTGACATTCTTCTCCGGCTGTAGTATATTTCAGTGTAATCCTCATGTTATAAACTTCAGGAGATTTATGGTGAAACATCTTCTGTTACTCTGTCTCATCCTGAGCGTGCCCCTCTGCGCCCAGCAGAGGTATCTTGTCTCATCGAATGATGAAATCATCCCGCTAAAACGCAGCGAGAGCGCCGCACAAGCTTTGAACAAGCGTCATGTAAACCAATCATCCTCTCCTTCGAGTGTGAGCAGTGTGTGTGGTACCCAATTTACGTTCGGCTATCCACCTGACCATTATCCCCAAAATAGTGTTATTGCTACAACCCATCATGATCTGGTCGGACAGTGGTTTGTTATGCCGGTTACCGGTACAATAGATGCTCTTTACTGGGAAATGCTTGGAACTATCGAAGCGTTTGATTCAACTATCTACATAAGCATTCATCGATCGAGAATTGGTCCCAATTACGGACCTGGTGCAAACGGCAGTAATCCGTTTAGAGCTCCTTGCCAACAATGGGGATATTATATGAATACAGACGATCCAATTGGGTCCATATCACCATTTATTGATCAGGCAACTGATACCAATTGGGTGTCGACTATTACGTCATCCCTCTATGGAGATTCAACCCAATCACCTACGATCGGTCCATCACTCTGGGGTGGAACTTTAGGATTCCCTAAGACCGTTGAACCCGGACTTAATTATGTGTCAATGTTAGACTATGATACATTAAAAGTCACAAGCGGTGATGTTATTTTTATTTCTATGAAAGCAAAAGGTCCCTCTTTTTACACGACGGACACTCGCACAGAGTACCCTGCTGAAGGGTTTCGTGTCACACTTGACAACGAGAATTATCCATCGCGCAATTGGAAGTTTTATCGACGCGATTCCGGAGTCTTAAACTGCTCAGGCGTATTGACTAAGCCCGGTTGGGTAGCCCGTGGTGGTTATGGTGATGACTCGCTTAATGTGATGGTATATAATTGGTGGTTTAATATGACCGCCACCTCCAATGTAGCTCCTTTTGTCCATTCTGAAACAGTGTTACACAATACCTTTGGCACTGGTCCCTATCCTGTTGAAGCTGATATTGAAGATTGTGATCCGGCAAGTCCTGCTCGTGCAGGTGTAGCATCAGCAGTCATCAAATTGTACATCAATAATGTAGCACAGCCAGACATTGGCATGACTCACATGGGAGGCGATATCTGGCAAGGAGCGATCCCTGGTCAGCAAGACGGCAGTACGATCACGTATAACATTGCCGCTACCGACAGTTTTGGATTAATGTCAAACAGTCCTCCCTTTACCTTCAGTGTATTGGAACTCGGCACTGCTTTCTACGCTGCAGAGACAAGTTCCTCCTGCGCACCAAAGAACATCCGCACAACCGGAACGATTCTCCCTCCTTCAAGCTTCTTCAATGTGCCGGGGTCACCAATTGATGCACGAAACGATGGCACTGCTGGACCGATTGACTTGGGTAGTGAGATGTTCATTGGCGGTGGTGGCGCTCGCTATGCTTGGGTCGGTGTCAACGGTGCACTTGCGTTGTCGAAGACACTCTCCGAAACACTGCACGTCAACTCGAACGGCGCATACACCTCAGACTGGAACTTCCCTAATCCACAGCGCAATGGTAACACCCCCGAACAACTCGCTCTCATGCCGGGGAATTTCATTTCACCGTTCTGGAGTGATTTCTGGTATGGCGATTCCATAACAACGTGCGGAAAGATATTGTATCAAAAGGGTTTTGATGGTGATACATGTCTCTTCATCGTACAGTGGGACTCGATTGGTACCTATTCCAAAACCAATATGTATGAGGTTGGTTACTGTGATAATCATGTTTTTCGGGTCTGCCTTAATACTTGTGAAGGTACGATCGAGTATCAGTATGACAATTTCTACTACGATAATTATTGGTTTGCTCCTCCTCTCACTACTCTCGTTGGTTTGCAGGCAGATTCAGCCACAACAACTGCTCCATGGATATTCGTCAATAGACATAGTTATCCGATTGAAACCAGACCGCGTAGCGGCTGGTGCATCAAACTGTATCCCGGCTCTACAATCTACTGCTTGGATAAATGGAACATGGTTTCTGTTGGTGTAGTCCCTGTAGGTGGCGATTATGCCAAAACAACAAACTTCCCCACTGCAATCGGACCGATGTTTGCCTATAACGGAAGTTATGTCCCGCCACCAACGACACTTACCAACGGTCCCGGTTACTGGGCAAAGTTCAATGGTCCTCAGTACGTTGGCGCGCGCGGCACGCTGTTGAATAACTTGAACATTCCTGTCATCAATGGCTGGAACTTGATCGGCAGTATCGGGCATCCGGTCCTTACAAGCAGTATTGTCGCGAATGGTGGCTCGGTAACATCGAGTTACTTTGGTTACGGTCTTTCTGGCTATTTTGCTACAACCTCTATTGATCCAGGTTATGGTTACTGGATGAAGATGAACGGCGCAGGCACATTATCGTTGAACGCAGGCGCAGCACCGAAACAAAGCTCTGCTACAGACCTTGTTGCATTGAACAAGATTACTATTATCGATGCGGCAAGTCGCCAGCAGTCGTTGTATATCGGAGACGAAAACTCGGTGCGCGAGCCGTTAGCATATTATGAACTGCCGCCATCAGCTCCGGGCTTCGATGCACGCTACACCTCAGGGCGTATGGTAGAAACCTACCCTGCAAAGCTTGAGCAGAAGGGCGTGTACGAATACCCGATCAGCATCAGCGAAGCATCCTATCCGTTGACCATTCAGTGGACGACGGTCAAAGGTGCAGGACGCAGTTTAGTGTTGACCAGTGTCGATGGTAAATTGGGCAATACGGTGATGAATGGTTCAGGCGCAGTGCGCATTACTGATGCAAGCGTGAAGAACGTGATGTTGACGTTAAGCGATGTTCAGGTACCGACACGCTTTGCCTTGGGTCAGAACTACCCGAATCCGTTCAACCCGACAACACGGTTCACGATCGAGATGCCGAAGACCGCAGACGTGACAGTTGCGATTTACGACATCTTAGGACGTCAGATCACGACACTGTTGAGCGGACAGCAGGCGGCAGGCTATCATAACCTGGAGTGGGACGGACGTGACGCACGCGGATTAAGCGCGCCCACGGGCATCTACTTCATTCGTATGGCTGCAGGTGAGTTCAAAGACGCTAAGAAAATAATGTTGATGAAATAACCGCTCTCTAAGTTATTGTATTGACCTAAGTCCCGCTATAGCGGGACTTTTCATTTGCTTCCGTCCAAAATTTTGAATAGTTTACTACATACTCAATATGCAAATCGGCAAAATCAACATACCAAACGCAATTCTGCTGGCTCCGATGGAAGATGTCACCGACATCCCATTCCGTCTCGTCTGCAAAAAGCTTGGTGCTGACGTGATGTATACGGAGTTTGTTAATTCTGAAGGACTGATCAGAAACTCACAGATGACAAAGGAAAAGATGATGTTCCTCGAAGAAGAGCGACCATTTGGCATTCAAATCTATGGAGGAAGCGAGCATTCGATGGAGGGTGCTGCTCGAATGGCTGAGGAACTCCAGCCCGATCTTATCGATATCAACTGCGGCTGCTGGGTGCGTAATGTTGCGGGACATGGCGCTGGGGCGGGTTTACTGAAAGATCTTCCGAAAATGGAGCGCATCATTTCATCCGTCGTTAAGGCAGTGCAGATTCCTGTTACGGTAAAAACACGACTGGGCTGGGACTCTGAAACAATCCAAATTGTCGACGTCGCGAGGATGATTGCGGCAACTGGTGCGATAGCACTGACTGTACACTGTCGCACGCGAGCCCAGGGGCATAAGGGCGACCCAGATTATTCATGGATTCCACTTGTGAAGAAAGCTGTCAACATACCAATCATTGTCAATGGTGGCGTAGAAACACCGGAAGATGCAAAAAAAGTGTTTGAGACAACCGGTTGCGACGGGATTATGATTGCTCGTGGCGCTGTTCAAAATCCCTGGATCTTTTCTGAAATCAAACACTATTTAAACACTGGAGAAGCATTACCTCAACCTTCATTTCACCAGCGTTTAGCAACGCTCTTTGACCATTTGAAATACTCGGTAGAACATAAAGGCGAAAGAACAGGTGTCCTTGAGTTTCGCAAACATTATAGCGGATACTTACGCGGCATTCCAGGTGTAGCTAAACTGCGTGCAGAACTTATGCAATATACTGAACTTCAACAGATCATTGATCATCTGCAACAATTCTCTGAGGCGCTTTCTTCTCCAGCTATCAGTGAATTAGCAGCATAATTTTTATTTCAGTTAGGAGTTAAACGATGTCCGCTTGTCCGGGCATACTTGCTGTCGGCACTGCAAATCCCAAACAGCGCTATTCCCAAAGAGAAATCTATGACCTCATCTGCCGATATTCCTCCTTTTATCGCAGTCAACGAGTCGAACACATCTTCATGACCTCCGATATTGACTACCGTCATTTTTATTTCGATATCAACACCATCAACCCCAATGAAACTTCCGACGAATTACATGAACGCTTTCGAACTGGATCAATGGAGATTGGAAGACAGGCGATTGAACAATGCCTTCGTTCAAACAATATTGATGCAACAAACATAGATTATATCATCGTCGTTTCATGCACAGGATATTTGTGTCCGGGGCTTTCCTCCCTGCTCATCAAAGAACTCAACATGCGAACAAACATCCAGCGCGCCGATCTCCTCGGTATGGGATGTGCCGGAGCAATGCCCGGATTGCAGCGTGCATACGATTTTGTGAAGGCATACCCCGGGAAGAAGGCATTGTTATTGACGGTTGAAATTTGTTCCGCATGTTATTACATCGATGACTCCCTTGAGACTGTCGTCGGAAATGCCATCTGTGCCGACGGTGCAGCGGCAATCGTTGTCGGAATGACTGATGATGTTCGCATTCCAAAAATTGTTGGATTTGAAACTTTACTCGAACCTTCCTTTATCGATAGCGTTGGTTTTGAACAACGAGATGGAAAACTACGTATCATTCTTTCAAAGGACATCCGCGATATCGCAGGATCGCTGGGGAAAAAGGTCATCACAACTTTGATAAACCGTAACAACCTCACACAGGATCAGATCAAGTACTGGATCTTGCACTCAGGCGGAAGAAAGGTCATCGATAATCTTCAAAAAGAAATGCTTCTCTCCACTTCACAAGTACAACACAGCAAGTGCGTATTGAAACATTTTGGTAATATGTCTTCGCCTACAGTCTTATTTGTACTTCAAGAAACACTCCAACACTCTCATCCAGAGCCAGGAGATCTCGGTGTGATGCTTGCCATGGGACCGGGGCTCGCGCTTGAAGCCGCACTGCTTCAATGGTAGTTTGTATCTCATTCCATTCTTCTTTAACTTTCACCCATTATGAACAAAACTCAGGTTGCAGAAATATTGGATGAAATGGGAACCCTGCTCGAACTTCGGGGCGAGAACCCTTTCAAGTGCATAGCATTTCATAATGGCGCACGCATCATCGGCGCGTTAACAAAGGATTTAGGTGAAGTAGTAGCCTCAGGCGAGCTGCGCAAGATTAAGGGTATCGGTGAAGGCTTAGCTGAAAAAATCACTGAGCTGGTGCAAACCGGTTCTTCCAAGTATTATGATGAACTACGCAGCGCGATCCCATCTGGGCTGTTAGATATGCTGCATATTCAAGGACTGGGACCCAAGAAAGTTAAACTTCTTTACGAGAAGCTTAAGATAAAAAATATTGAGGAACTAACAGCCGCGATTCAACAACATCGCTTGGCAAAGCTCGAGGGCTTTGGCGCAAAAACTGAAGAGAATATTCTTCGCGGTATAGAATTGTTGTCAAAACATTCCGATAAACATCTCTACTCACAGGCAAAGGAAGCGGCAGACAGGATATTTGATGTTATCAAACAACAAAAAGGTGTCATCCGATGCGAGGTGGCAGGAAGTTTACGTCGAAGGAAAGAAATCATCGGCGATATCGATATTCTTGTCAGTGCATCGGACAAAGCCACGAAGCAAATAATGAAAGCATTCACCTCCCACCCTGATGTAGAGACCATCATTGCCCAAGGCGATACTAAATCTTCCGTACTATTGAATTCCGGCATTAACTGTGACCTGCGTGTTGTGCATGATAATGAGTTCCCCTTTGCGCTTTCGTATTTTACGGGAAGTAAAGAACATAATGTCGAGATGCGTTCGCTTGCTAAGAAATTCGGATGGAGTTTGAATGAATACGGCTTTTCAGAACTTGGTGCAGAGGAAAAGCGCGGCAAAGCAAAACGCATCGTAAAATGTAAAGATGAAGCTGATATCTATAAAGCATTAGATCTCCAACATGTCCCTCCAGAGTTGCGCGAGCTTATGGGCGAGATTGAGGCTGCAAAGAACGGCAGTTTACCGAATCTCGTTATCGATGATGATATTCGAGGAACATTTCACTGCCACACGACATACAGCGATGGCGCTAATACACTTGAAGAAATGGCTGATGCAACACGCTCTCTTGGATGGGAATATTTAGGCATTGCAGATCATAGTAAGGTTGCTGCGTATGCTGGTGGCTTAAGCGAAGCCAAAGTAAAACAACAGCACAAGGAAATTGACATTCTCAACAGCAAGTTCAAGAACTTTCGATTATTCAAGGGAACAGAAGTCGATATTCTCCCGGACGGCTCGCTCGATTGGAGTGATAAGATTCTCGCAAGCTTCGATTATGTCGTCGCATCTGTTCACAGTAAATTCAAAATGACAGAAGCAGAAGCAACAAAGCGCATCATCAAAGCGCTAAAAAACAAATATGTGACTATGCTTGGTCATGCTACGGGAAGACTGCTACTTCAGCGGGATGGCTATCCGGTCAATATGATCGATGTTATCAATGTGGCTGCAGATTATGGAAAAATCATCGAGATTAATGCCCACCCCTCCCGCCTCGATCTCGATTGGCGGCTCTGCAAGTACGCAAAAGAGAAAGGCGTTATGATCTGTATTAACCCCGATGCACACAACATTCATGGGCTGAACGACGTATACTATGGCGTTGGTATCGCTCGTAAGGGCTGGCTTGAGAAAAACAATATCCTCAACACCGGCAAACTGAGCGATATTATGAAGTATCTTAACCTCAAACATTCATAGGACTATACATGAGAAAAAACTATTTTTTTGGAGTTGTACTTATTACCATCGGTGGCTTATTCTTGCTTGACAATCTCGGCGTCGCCGATTTCGGAGACATTGTACACGATTTTTGGCCCCTAATTCTTGTCATCTGGGGCTTGAGTATTTTAATGCGAAGAAAGGAGACAACAACGTTTACCGAGACAACAACAATACCAACAATCGACACAGAGCTCATTCATGAATCTAATGTTTTTGGTGACACTTATGTCAATGTTTCTTCTCAGAATTTTAAGGGCGGCTCAATCTCAACAACAATTGGTGATTGTGATGTTGATCTCTCCAAAGTGAGCATCGCTGAAGGTGAACACATCCTGAGAATTCATAGTGTATTTGGTGACTCAAGGATTACTGTGCCAAAAGATGCCGCTGTATCTATCTCTGCGAGTGCAACAGCCGGCTCACTAATACTCTTTAGTCAACGAAAAGAAGGGTTCACGCCTAATCTGCAAACGTCAACACCAAACTATGAAACCTCGTCGCGACGGCTAAAGATTATTGTTTCTAAAGTCTTTGGTGACATCAGAGTCAGTTAAACAAAGAATGTCAATTAGAAATACGACAAGCAAAAACTTCGATGTGTTGCAACAGCGAGCCGCTAAAATCGTTGCCCTGTTGAAGCGTGCCTATCCTGAAGCCAAGGTTGCGCTTGAACACCGCTCACATCTTGAGCTACTCATCGCAACCATTCTTTCTGCCCAATGTACAGACGTGCGAGTAAACATTGTCACGAAAGATTTGTTCAAAAAGTACCGATCAGCCAGCGATTTCGCCAATGCGAACCTCCACGAACTTGAACAGGCTATTAGGTCAACAGGTTTTTATCGAATGAAGGCAAAGAATATTATGAACTGCTGTAAAGCCTTAGTCGAGCGCCATCATGGTAAAGTCCCTGATTCAATGGAAGAATTGACTCAGCTCGCTGGCGTCGGCAGAAAAACTGCTAACGTAGTCTTAAATAATGCATTCGGCATAGTAGAGGGGGTTGTCGTCGACACTCACGTGAGCCGATTATCACAGCGGCTCGGGTTGACGAAACAGACTACTCCCGAAAAGATTGAATTGGATTTGATGAACATCTTTCCCAAAAAAGCTTGGATGTATATTGATCAGCTATTAATATGGCATGGAAGAAAAACCTGCATTGCGCGAAAGCCGAAATGTACGAAGTGTCCAGTGAGTGCTTTGTGTCCTTCTGCAAAGGAATTTAGTTAAAAATCAATACTCCCCCCATACTTCTCTCAACGCATCTGAAATTTCACCAAGTGTAGCATAGGATTCTACACACGATAAGATATGAGGAACAACATTATCCTTGCTTGCAGCAGCGTTCTTTAGTTTATTTAGACATTGTTTCACTTTCGCAGCATCACGATGAGATTTGAGGTTTTGCAATCTTTCAACTTGTTTCACCCGCACATTCTCATTAATAACGAATACTGACGACTGAGTACTTTCTTTTGTTACAAATTCATTCACTCCCACTATAATCTTCTCTTTCCGCTCAATTGCTTGTTGGTACTTATAGGCGCTGTCAGTAATCTCATTCTGATAATATTGCTGCTCGATAGCGCGCGCAGCGCCGCCAAGCGAATCTATCTTCCGTAAATATTCTTCTGCCTTGTGTTCAATCTCGTTTGTCAATTGTTCAACAAAGTACGAACCACCAAGCGGATCTGCTGTCGATGTTACCCCGCTTTCGAAACCAATAATCTGCTGAGTGCGCAACGCTAAACGTGCAGCATCCTCGGCAGGAAGAGCAAGCGCTTCATCACGGCTATTCGTATGCAGCGATTGGCACCCACCTAACACAGCACTAAGCGCTTGCAAAGTAACACGAACAACATTATTATCAATTTGTTGAGCAGTAAGAGTCGAGCCGCCAGTTTGTGCATGAAAACGCATTTTCATTGTTTCAGGTTTCTTCGCACCAAATCGTTCCTTCATAATCTTCGCCCACAAACGCCGTGCGGCACGGAACTTTGCAATTTCCTCAAAGAAATTATTATGCGCATTGAAAAAGAATGAAAGCTGTGAGCCAAACATATCTACATCCAGTCCCGCATGAACAGCAGCTTGAACGTATGCTATACCATTAGCGAGGGTAAACGCAAGCTCTTGTACTGCAGTTGCACCTGCTTCGCGAATATGGTAACCGCTGATGGAGATGGTATTCCACTTTGGCAGTACTTCGCTGCACCATCGAAACGTATCTGTCACCAAGCGCATAGAAGGCACCGGTGGATAAATATACGTGCCCCGTGCAATGTATTCCTTCAGAATATCATTCTGAATAGTGCCGGAAAGATTCCTTAAATCGGCACCCTGGCGTTTGGCTATTGCAACATACATACATAATAATATTGTTGCAGTGGCATTAATTGTCATCGAGGTGGTTATGGCTCCAAGCTGAATGCCGTCGAACAGCTGTTCCATATCTTGGAGCGAATCAATTGCGACACCGACTTTACCGACTTCTCCTTCTGCCATCGGATGATCAGAGTCGTAACCCATTTGGGTAGGCAGGTCGAAAGCGACAGAGAGTCCTGTTATACCATGCTCAAGAAGGTAACGATAGCGCTGATTCGACTCCTCTGCAGATCCAAAACCTGCATATTGCCGCATCGTCCAGAGTTTTCCCCTATACATCGTGGGATACACGCCTCGAGTAAAAGGATACTCTCCCGGTAAACCAAGATCAGCAGCATAATTGACTTCGGCTGGGACATATACAGCTTTAATCTCTATACCGGAATCAGTTTGAGTTACTTCAGGTTTCTTGCTTTGACTTGAATCCTTATTCTTCATACTCCTGTGTCATAATTCAGAAATAGTAAACGTGCAACAAAATACGTAAAGACAAGATAAGATTCAATACTTACCGCCAGTCGATACGTCTCCAACGGCTGCCATCCGATTCAAAGATAATAGCTCCCTCTTCATCTGTTCGATAATACCTACCGTCTAATTTCCTGTATCTCTCCAGCACGACCGGTGAAGGGTGATGAAATTTATTTTTCGCTCCAACAGAAATGACAATATCGTTGGGTTGTACGTTCTCTAGAAAACTGAACGTACTACTCGTAATACTTCCATGATGGCCCGCTTTGAGAATATTTGCATTGAGAAAGGCGCCAAACGTCATTTCTATCTGTTTTTCAGCTTCATGTTCTGCGTCCCCCATCAGTAAAACCGATGTTTGACCATATATAATCTTAATGACGAGTGATTCATTATTAAGATTCGAAGTTCGATAATTGCTTGCAGACACTAATTGCCCTAAGGGATGTAACATATAGAGTCGTATATTATCATCTATATTGATTGTCATCCCGCTGGAAAGAATTCGTCGGTGAACGTTCAGTGAATTTATCAAATGAAGATATTCTTCTTGCAAGGCACTCGATGAAAACGATCCTGCATCATATACTGTATCCACATTAAACGATCGTAACAACGTAGGCATGCCTCCAAGATGATCGCTGTGAGGATGACTCACAATTATCGCATGAATGTTGTTGACGCCTCGAAATTTGAGGTATGGGGCAATAAAACGTGCACCGGCATCAATGTTCATAGTTTTTGGGCCTGCATCGATTAACGCATTCTTACCATCAGGAAACTCTACATAGATTGCATCTCCTTGTCCTACATCGAGGAATGTAACTTTTAACGTTGGTGTTGACGGTCCTGCAATCAGATAATAGTAAAGAATAAGATTAGCAGTAATAAGAGCAACAATAATACTTAATGTATCATAACGTTTATTCCAAAGATTAACAAGCACTCCTAAAGTCAAGTAAAACATCATCGATGATTGAAAAGTAAATCGAGTATCAATATATGCGAAAGGCAGACTACCAAACCACTCGACTGATTGTAAAATACACCATGTAAGTATAGAGGTTACTTCAGCATACATCGAAGCGCACCAAAACCAGAAATATGACAACGCTACTGATAACATCCCGAGTGCAAGAATGACATTCGATAATGGTACTATCACCACGTTCGCCACAATACTAACAAGTGATATTTTTCCAAAATAATACGATGTAAACGGAATCGTACCTATACCGGCAGCAATGGAGACCGCTAACGAAGCAATGATTAATGAGATCGCTCTATTTTCTCTAACACGTTGAGGTAAAAAATTATTGATTGCATTGATTTTAGGAAAAAGATAAACAAGGGAGAACACTGCAGCAAACGATAACTGAAATCCGGGTTGAAATAACTGTCTTGCGTCAATAAGAAGAATAACGATTGCTGAACATGCTAATGTGTTATACACATCATGCTTTTGTTCAAACAATTTTGCGCCAAGAAATATTATTGCCATTATCACTGAACGAACAACGGAAGCGGCGGCGCCAGTTAAAAAGATATAGTATATGAGAAGAACTATCGTTAATAGAGTCCTTGAAAACTCAGGTATCCGTAAGAGTTGAAAGATTATTAGTAACATTGCAACCACGATTAGGACATGTAAGCCAGATACGGCGAGAATATGCATTACCCCTGAGTTGATGAACGCTGTTTTGACTTCTAAAGGAATTTCACTCCTTTCGCCAATAATCAAGCCCTTGAGAAATTTTGCCTCATCACCTTTAATGAGAGCATCGATTCGCTGGGCAATAGATCGCCGAACAGGATGAACAAACGTTCCTAAGAACGTATTCTCTTCCTTCAGTCCAAGCGCAGTTTGATCAAACCGGTCAACGTACAGACGAGCATAAATATTATTCAAATGTAAGTATCGTCTGAAATCAAATTCACCGGGATTTCTTGCTGAACCTGCGGCAACTAATTCTCCATGAAGGGTTACAGCTCTTCCGTATGTAAGTGAATCCAGCAATGCTTTATCAATTAAATCTTTCTTTACAGTAGTATAAACACCTCCGGAGGCAGGGTAAGATTTATTATAGATGACAACTGATTCTGCCTCAACGACCCAGCGAACTAACTGCTGACGTACAACCGGCAAATCAGTTACTTTTCCTTTTAACTGTATATGTGTATTAGGCTTTACGTATTTGGCAATGTTATCATCCGGAAGTAATCTATGATCAATAGTAATCTTGATGATTCCGAAGCAGAAAATAATGACATAAGGTAAGTACGAGGCAACATTGCTTCCGAAGAATCTTGTAAATCCAACAACAACATATAGCACCACAAACAATACAAAAAAGAGTCCAGTAAGCTGGAAAGGAACATTCCATAACCATCCGGCAATAATGCCGATGATCAATGGAACGCAGAATTTCATTGCTGGGCGGATATGCACCCCACTTCTCGCTTTCTTATGGGTTACCGTAACATGTTAACAATCGCAGGTGTTACATGAGTCAAATTCTTCACACGATGAGCAATTTCACTATGATTTTTTCCCATACTGAGAAAAGGAACAGGATTACGAGTGTGTGTCTTTATCGAAAGGTCTTCCATATTGCCGTGATCGCTTGTTATAATCAACAGCATTGATTCATAATTGAATGCACTTGCTATTCCTTCCAAGAGCCCATCAAGTGCAGTCAGAAGTTCCTTTGCTTCATTCATAGATTGGCTGTGACCGACATGGTCGGTATAATAATATTCGTAAAGAACAAAATCATATTCATGTAGTAACTCTGCCAATCTTTTGCCTGCTTGCTGTGGTGATAGAATTGACGCTGAAGGAAACCCGAGCTTGTTCCATCGTTCGCTCGTAATATCTGCAGATAATGCCTTGCCATCTGATAACACCGTATGATCGTTTAACGCAAATCCTGATAATAACCATGACATAGAAATGGCAGACATGCGGTTCTTATGTGTTTGAATATATTCAAAATACTTTGGTGGAAATGCATTGACATAAAAGACTTTTTTACCCATGAGTTTGAGTTGTTGGAAAATATTTTTCTCATATAGAATAGGCTTTAATGTAGAATATGGATACGGCCCGAAGTGTTTGCCGATAAAGCGAGAAGCATTGATGCCTGTCAGTAAACTCGTTTGCCCTGTTCCGCTTTGGGGAAGGCCAGTAATTCCAAGCGTGGCATTAATAGGGGCCATTGTCATCACTGTAGAAGAACGACGCGCGTCTCTGAGATGAGGCATTTCTCCCCCAAACAATTGAGAAAACGTATGAAGTTTTGATGCAAAAAATGGATTCTGCTCAGGATTGTTGTTACCAATACCCACTCCATCAAGAAAAAGCATTAGCACATGAGGGGAAGATGGCATGCACTCCTATTTTGCTTGAGAAGTTAGTGCTTTCACCCATTCTCGTTCAATATCTTGCATCTTTTCTCCAAAGATAAATTCAAATGCTTCATCAAGAGATTTACCTCCGTAAAACTGAGAGAACATGGATTCTACTTTGCTTTCACCATAGCGATTTACAAGAAAGCTCATCGTTGCTGCAAGCCTCGCAAAGAGTTCCTTTTGATCATCAGGACGTTGTTCTAATCTTGCATAATCTTCGGATAAATCGCTGAACCCCAGAATATTTGTACGGGAAGGCTGGCTAAAACGAGTGAGTGCATTGCCTGCATAAAGACTATAAGACTCCGCCAGCCATGCCGGACAGTAGCGCAGTTGATAGAGTAATGCACGAGTTGCGACCCGTGCCACAGCATCTCGCGTTTTTACCTCATCGTTTAATCCCGTAACAGTTACCAAATATATTTTATTCCCCTTGAATATTCCATCATCAAATAGCTTGAGTTTTGCTTCCCTTTTTAATTTGTCTGATGAATTGATTAGTATAACATCAATGTTACGACTTAATGTAAGATGGAGGCGTTGAGAATACTTGGTTAATGCAGAATCAAGCATCTCACCAATTTTTTTAGCCTCCCGCACGGGAATTTTCTTCTCATATTTAATACGAAACGATGAAGTCGTATAGGTTTGTAAATACACTGATTGTGCCATTGAAGAAGAAACTATCAAAAGTAAAAAAAATAATTGTTTTAACATCATAACATTTCCTTTACAAGTTGTTTTTGCTTTCAATCATGATCGTCACAGGACCATCGTTAATTAGACTAACATCCATCATTGCTCGAAATACTCCCGTTGCAACGTTTGATTCGCCGAGTTCACGGCGAAGTTCAGCAATGAAATCATTATAGAGATGTTCAGCGACATCCGGGCGAGCAGCTTCGGTAAAACTAGGTCTGTGCCCTTTCTGAGTATCAGCATAGAGCGTGAATTGAGAGACAACCAATGCCTTACCCTGAACATCTTTAAGAGAAAGATTCATCTTTCCTTCATTATCTTCAAAAATTCTTAAGTTTACAGAGCGTTGAGCAAGATATGTTGCATCATTGCTTGTATCTTGATGAGTGACACCGAGGAATATCAAGATACCATAATCAATTGTGCTATAAATGTTTCCCTCGATAGTGACATTTGCCTGTTTCACCCTCTGCAATAACACTCGCATAATTCAAGCATACTGGGCTTTTAGAACACGAGGAATTTTACTATAATCTTGAATGATGTTGATATTTTTATAGCCTGCCTTGTTAAACAATCTGCCAACAGCGCCATGTTGATTATAAGCAAACTCAACAACAATCCAGCCCTTCGGGGTTAAATATTCTTTCCCAATCTTTGTCAATGCTCTATAAAATGTTAAACCATCATGTCCGTCAGTGGTAGCAATCTTAGGTTCAAAATCACTGACCTCCGGTTGAAGTAATGCATATTCCGTTTGAGAAATATAGGGCGGGTTCGCAACGATAATATTGTATTGAGAAGAGGGCAAAAGCACATTTGTGGAGAGTATATCTCTCACATATAATTTTACTTTTGATTCACAGCAATGGAAAACAACATTATGTTGTGCTACTTCAAGCGCCTCTTGGCTAACATCTATTGCATCAACATCACAATGATCGGTATATTTTGCTAAACTTATTGCAATGTTGCCCGACCCAGTTCCCACATCAAGGATTTTAAGTGATGAAAATTGTTTCGAGAGTTTAACGACTTGTTCAACCAGTACCTCAGTTTCAGGCCTTGGGATCAGCACTCGCGTGTCCACGATGAATCGCATTCCCATAAACTCGGTTTCTCTAAGTATGTATTGAACAGGCTCATGAGCTAATCGCCGTTTAAACAACGCCTTAAATTGTGCAAGCTCGTCGCTCATAAGTGGACGATCGTAATTCGTGTACAAATCAATACGGCTGCATTTCAGTACGTTGGTAAGTAATAATTCAGTTGTCAGTCGTGGGCTTTCAAATCCTTTTGATGCAAGGTGCTCAGTACTCCAATTGAGCAGCGAGAGTGTTGTCCAAAGTCGTTGTTGGGTGGTAACTGCTTCCATTGTGTCTATGAATAATAATTGGTAAGAAGATACACACTGTCATCCCAAAAAGCAAGCCTAAAGAGATTTCAGTCAAATGCTTTGGCTACGACAAGTGTAATATCATCAGATTGTAATGTGTTTGCACTGTGAAGTTTTACAGCATCTACTATCTTTGAGAGAATAACATGTGAAGAATCACTTAATGATGTTGTACATATTTCCTCTATACGCTGCTCACCTAACTCCTCACCCTTAATATTCATAGCTTCGCTAACACCATCTGTAAAGAGAACAAGAACATCGCCAGTAGACATACTTACCTCGCCCTCATCATACGGAAGAACGGTTTTCATGATACCCAATATTATCCCCCCTTTGTCGAGTCGTTCAATAGTTCCATTTGCCCGAAATAAGTATGGCGAATTGTGTCCGGCACTCACATAACGTATGCAATGTTTATCGGTATCTATCATCGCCCAGAAAAATGTAATAAACCTACCGGAAGATGTGTTATCGCAAAGTAAATCGTTCACCCTGCCTGTAAGTTCAGATAGTGGTAGATCAAGCGGCACGAGCGCTCTTATTGTTGCCTGCAGATTTGCCATCAAAAGGGAGGCTGGCGTGCCTTTACCTGAAACATCGCCAATCGCCAAGACGAATTTATTGCTACCTATCGATATGACATCATAATAATCTCCCCCAACATGCTTTGATGAAATATTTATCGCCGCAACATCTAAACGTGGTATCTGCGGTAATTTTTTGGGTAGAAGTCCTTGTTGAATTTCTTTTGCAATGACAAGATCATCTTCAAGTTTCTGTTTTTCAATAGCCTCCTTAAATAATCGCGCATTTTCTAAAGAAATCATGGCTTGGTTTCCTAAGGATGAAAGAAACTCTAAATCAGTTTGCAAATACTTTTCACCTCGTATCTTGTCCCCAAGTCCAAGTATTCCTTTAGTTTCATTTTGAATTTGAAGTGGAATCAAAACTCTTACACCTAAGTCGTCTAGTACTTCTTTATACTGACGTTCATGTTTTCGAATAAGATTTTCAACTAGTGTTGGCAAGCTCACTTGAGGAAAAAAGCTCGTCAATGCAGGCGTAAGCTGCTTATCAAGTCGTATAGAAACAGTTTGAAAGCTCCCATTTCTTTCAAGATATAAAAAATGTTTTGCAGCACCAATCTGTCCCATAACCGAAAACATGAGCAGCTTAATCAATCTCTCTGCATCGAGTACTGCATTAAATTCTTTGCTAAGTTCGAACAACGTATTCAGTTCTTGAAATTTACCATCTAGCCGACGGTTTACGTGTTTTAATTCCTCAATTACAATGCTCTTTTCAATTGCACCTGCAGCAATATTCGAAAGAGATTTAATATATATTTCTTCTTTTTCACCAAGTTTTTGTTTGGTAACACTTGAAGCGAACCCGGCTATCCCTAATACCTTGCCACGAGCAATAAGAGGAAAAATAACACCGATACCGCGATCCCTAAAAAATTGAAGCCATGTATGCTTTCTCCCATCCTCTTTTTCAGTATAGACAATGCGATGTGGAATCTTTGCGATGGCAATCTCTGTACCTAATAAAGGGCCGGATATGCCTTTAATATTCTCAACACGAAACAATGATTCTGAAGTCCTAAGAAGCACAATACCTCTCAGAAAAAGCAGTTTACCCATGATTGTGAGCAGAAGATGTCCAAGAATAAAATTTAAGTCGAGGGAAGAATTGATAATATTGCTGAATTCAAACATCACATTCAAGTCAAACTTCGATTCATACTTAGTCTGATCTTCAGTAGAAATAACCTTGCGTGAAGGCATAAAGAAAGATAGATAATTGCGATTTTATTTGTTTACTTTCAGTGGGAGGACTTTAATGAGCCGTACTTCGCTACGCTTATCGGAGAGATTTTTATATTCAACCTTATCCATGAGCGAACGCATTAGATGCATTCCTAACCCGCCATGACGATATTGACTCAGGTATTCCTTCATATCCGGTGATTTAATTAAATCCGCATCAAATGATTTTCCATTGTGAATAATCACCACTTCAAACTTATCATTATACATTTCAACAATAACTTCTATCTCTTTGTCTGGTGCATAGTTATACGAATGTTTGATAATGTTAGTACATGCCTCGTCGACAGCAATCGATATTTTGTTCAACGATTCCTCATCGAAACCAAACATAATTGCCGCTTCTGCAATAAAAGTACGAACTGTAAACAATTTCTCAGTTTGGCTTGGAATCTTCAAATGTAGAGTTTTTGAATTCATACATTATCTTTACGAGATTTTCCTGTAATAATCTTTACTTCTGCTTAGAAGAAAATTTCGTTATAGCCTCAGCTTCTTCTTTTGAAATATCGTAGAGTAACGGGAAGCCTAAGAGATCAAAAATATTATATACTTTTGCCGACATATTGGAAAGCTTAATATCTCCATTGTTTTTTCGGACATCCTCAATATATGCCATAAAAACACCTAATCCGGCACTACTGATGTAGGTAAGGTCTTTACAGTTAACAATGATATCATATTTTTGCTTATCTAATAAGCTTTGAAACGCTTTTTCAAGCTCAGGTGCCGTATGGGCATCAAGATATCCTTTCAAATCTAACACATGGATATTGCTTGTTTCGCGGGTATCAATTTTAAAATTGCTCATAAGTTCTCCAATAATAGTAATGTCTATGATTTCTAATCTTTACGCCATTTCAAGACTACAATAGTCAAATCGTCTTCTGGCGATTCATGATGCATATGTGAATCTACTGCCATGATGATGGCATCACGAACTTCAACAGCTGATTTATTACCGCTCTTTTCCACTACCTGCAATAGTCGCTCATAACCAAACTCATCTCCGCTTTTCGTATGTGCTTCAGTAACACCATCAGTATACATCACCACCACATCATTTGCACAGAGGCGAATTTGCTCTTGGGCGATCGTCCGCTCAAAAAACTCACTGCTGCCCATGCCTAACCCTAATCCGGTTGGCTTAATAAACACACCCTTATGCTGAGTAACATGCAACAGAGGACAATGTCCAGCACGCGCCACTGTCATTAACCCTGTACGCAAATCTAAAACTGTATACAATAAACTAATAAACGACCGTTTATCGATAGTGGAAGAGAGTGCTGCATGAGCTTGCGAGAGAAATTGTCTCGGTTCGCGATAGATTTTACTAATGGATTGAAATATTCCCTTCATCTCAGCCATGTAAAACGCTGCAGAAACGCCTTTACCCGAAACATCTCCTACAAGAATAGCCAGATGGTGTTCATCAAGCATCGTAAAATCATAATAATCGCCGCCAACTTCAAAAGCGGGTGTCGAAAGCGCTTCAAGATCAACCTCAGCAAGGGCTGGAAGTTTTTGCGGTAGCAATTTCCGCTGCATATCTTGCGCAAGAATCATCTCACGCATCAACCGCTCTCTTTCAAGTGATTTTTCTATTAAACGAGAATTTTCAATAGCTATCGTCGCTTGATCTGCAAAGGCGGTAATGACCTCCACATCATCTCTATCAAAACCAAACGACATATCTTTTGTTGCATAAAGAACACCAATGACTTTATCATGAGTAACTAACGGCACAATTATGATTGATTCAAATTTGGTACCAAGATTTCCGAGATGTTGCGTGCGTTTATCATTCTTAACCTCGTCAACAATAATTGCTTTTTTCGATTCGAGGGCGAGTTTTCGAATCGATTCTCCATTAGCATTCATGATTGCTAATGTATCATCGAGTGAAATGTTCTTTCGCGAGACTGTTTCAATCTCTTCTTCAACGGAACGAACGCCGCCGAGAAGCCGCCGAGTGTTCGTAGGCGTTTGTGATACTTTCATGATTTCCAGCCAGGAGCTTTTAGCTTCACACACTTCCAACGTCATCGTTGTCACTGAATCTACTAATTCCTCAAAATCAAACACTTGAGTGACCAGCCTGCTTAAATTGTGAAGGGAAGACACCTCACTCGACTTTCTATCAAACGCCTCAGCAGTCGGAAGGTGAAATAATGTACTTACAAATGTCATCCCGAAATACACTGTCGCAAACAACGTTACTGAACTAATAAACGACTTTAATGAAGGAGAATGGTACGCAACAGATTTTCCTATAATAATGCTCTCTGTCATAAGAATATCAAAACCAATAAAAATGCAGAGCAGCAAAAAACCATAAACAATATTAAACAGCTTTTCTCGTTTTGTTAAGTACACAATCCAAGAAAGTCGAAACGAATTTGCAACTATTGCCGCTACTGTTAAGCCCAACAATAACGATGTTACAATGTTGGATTCCAGGGGTCGTAGCGTAAATGTAAATAGCGCACTCGCTAATGCAAGGGCGATAAATGACAAAAAATTTCGCCGTGTGCCCTTTTTCCTCTTTGAGAATATAATATCTCGAATGAGCAAGAGTATAATAATTGACATCGTACCTATTACAACGCTAAATACGTTTGCCCATACAATCGCATCAAAGCCGAGTGGGTCAAGGACATAATTTTTTACATCAAATCCACTGGAAGGTATGATTGACAAGAAACCAGCTCCAACAATAACGACAAGCGAGATGACCAGCGCAAACCCGAACTTTTTAGCAGAACTTTGCTCCCTTTTCCAAATTGATTCAATAAAAAAATAAAAGAGAAGAAAGGCAGTCAAGACAACAATTTCCCGCAGCATCGTCAGCCACCCACCATAACTGCTGAGGCTTTTTTCAACCACGTCAAGAATAAAGGCAGCAACCATGAGTACAGCCGATGCCGTAATCACTATTGTTTTAGTTAGTTTTGTTTTAAACTTCGCCATTGAGAATTACCACTGATTTTTTATCCAGCTTGTAGTACGAAACTTATTAAGATTCATTCCTGTATAAGCGAGCACATATACAGGGAGTGCAAGCCAAGCACCACTCAATCCCCATCCAAAAACGACTCCAAACAAATATGTTAACGGAAGAAATACAATCCAGTGTGTTAATACTTCTACAAACATAACATACACGGTAGCTCCTCCAGCCTGAAGTGCGTTTGCAAAGATAATTCCTGCACCATAAAATATTTGCGCAACTCCGGCAATCTGGAGTATGGGTTTTGCAGCATTAATAACTTCCTGTTCTGATGTAATTGCTATAATAATCCATTCAGGTATTGATACAAAGAAAATACCAACGATAAGGGTAAATATAGTTCCCAATTTTGCCGTTGCATATCCGTAAGCATGTGCAAGTTTGTCATCACGTTTACCCAATGACTGCCCGATAAGAGTTTGTGCAGCAATGCCAAATCCAAAGCACGGCATGAGTGAAATGAATAGCGCATTTATTACAACATTACTTGCTGCTTGTGCAACAGTCCCGATAATGCCAGTAATTGCAACGAACACAAGAAAGCCGAGCAGAATAAGAATATTCTGCAATGATACTGGTACTGATATCTTGACTATCTGCGAAATGGTTTCTTTCGATATTTTGAAATGCGAATAGTATTTATACTGTTTTCGATAATGGCGCATAAATGTTACAAACACGAAAAACAGCCACCCTAACACCATGCTGATAGAATATCCTATACCTGCACCAGCGAGCTGCATTTTTGGAAATCCAAATATTCCAAAGATAAACAGGTAGTTAAATATAATATTAAATATATTAATAAGAATAGCTGAGATCATAAAGATCTTAGTATGACCGATGCCAAAGAAAAAGCCACGATATGATACGATGAGAAGGAAAAATGGGAGCCCAATGAATTGATACTTCATATATGCCCCACCGGCAAGGATTACTTGATCATCCTTCGAAAAAAAATCGATAATATCAAAAGAATAATAATAGCCAATAACGCCAAAGATAGTCCCTAGAACTGCACACACAAGTAATGAATTGTTGAGAACTTCCCCAACACCTATTGAATTTCCCTCACCATGACGACGGGCGACCATTACATGTGTTCCGGTGCTTAGACTTGAAAAGAGACTCGTAATAGCCCAAGTACCTAATAAACCTAAGCCCATCGCTGCAAGCTGTACCTGCGTGTGTTCTAACCTGCCTACCATAGCAGTATTAACGAGAGATACAATAACCTGTGAGGATAACCCTGCTATAGCTGGTCCAGCTATATGAAGAATACTTCGAGCATGTTCTTTATCTATTCCAAGCTTCATTCACGTAAACTCTGGTTGTATACAATACTTTTCAGCTTTCATAGATGACGCACCTACCTTTCAGCTCGTTAATATCTATGAGATAAAAAACAAAAAACCCACTCCTGTAGAGAATGGGTTATTGTTATCAACGTAAAATACTCTTACGCAGAGAATTGACTGATATAACGATCTGCTTCTCGTGCATAGGTTGATGTGGGATATTCTTTCTTTAAACGTTTAAAGAGAGAAACAGCTTTTTCTTTTTCACCTGATAGTCCATAACAACGTGCTGCGCCATTCATATACTCCGGAATACCTGTTGGTGTATTAATGGTACTTGCTGCTCTTTCATATTCTGAGGCTGCCTTTGCATAATCATGTTTCGCTTCATAGCAAGCAGCAAGGCCTGCGAACACAGATGCTTTGAGCAAATCAGTGCCGCCGCTGAAATCATTGTACTGCTTAATCGCGTCATCATATTGTCCGATATTACGGTAGGCGTTCGCAAGAAGAAAACGCGCCATTTCTCCGGCTTCAGAGCCGCCATAATTTTCAACTATCGTCTTGAGGCCCATGAGGTTACGCTCCGGTTGGCCATTAATTGCAATATTATATTGAGCAGGGTCATTAGCTCCTGCATCATAAACAAAAATTATTTTGCCGAGCTCAGCAGAAGCCTTTTCATCATTGCCACGCCTGTTGTTAATAAAGACAATAATTCCAATAACGAGAAGTATTAGTGCAGTAACTCCATATGAGACGTATTTTTTATACTCATAATACAATGATGTTGCTTGAGCATATGTTGAAAGCAATGGATCTTGCTTTATTTCTTTCTTAACAATTTTTTTTGAGGGCTTCAGCATAATCTTTTTCCTTTAACAAAGTATAATTTATTTTCAATGTGCGCCCGGCGCGATTCGAACGCGCGGCCTACAGCTCCGGAGGCTGTCGCTCTATCCAGCTGAGCTACGGGCGCAGATCAGCTTGTGTGTAAGCTCTTCAGCTCTCCCCGTTAAAATAGCACAAATAATCTGTGAATAAGTAATAATCTGTGAATAATGTAGTAAATTTTACACATATATTCAAACACTCACTTATAAGATAACAGGCCTTTTGTTGGTATGCTATTTAAAACTGAATGTAATCTATCATAAACATCATCGGGAAGAATCCTCTTCATACAATCAAACGTTGAAATGGGGCAGGTGTGCCCACCATGGCTACTGCAGGGCCTGCATGACAATCCTTTTACTTCAACTACAATATCATGATCTCCTTGAGGAGCAAAACCAAATTCCGGTATTGTTGCGCCAAAAATAGCTACGACAGGAGTTTGCATCGCTACAGCAAGGTGCATTGGGGCGCTGTCATTCGATACAAGCAATCGGCACCTGCCAATTAACTCCGCCGATTGCAATAAAGATAATTTCCCAGCGCTTGAAGTAACATACCTCGATTGTGACATAGAGGATATTTCACCACAGAGATCCACGTCCTCCACGCCACCTATGAGAATAATATGAAATCCATCAGCATACAATCTTTGTGCAAGCGTACTATAATTTTCTTTAAGCCAGCGCTTTGTATTCCACACTGAGCCCGGGGCTATGCCAATGAGTTTTGTCGTATCAATATTTGATGCGGACAATAGGTTATCTACAGCAACACTGTCTTCACGAGAAGGATAAAGGCGGGGAAGAATTCCTTCATGAGGTACAATTCCCAGCGGCTTTAGCAATTGTACATTGCGCATGATTTCATGCAGTGACTGCTCATAACAAACAGTGTCGGTAAATAAAAATCTTCCAACACTCTTGTCGAAACCAATCCTTCTAGGAATCGACGCCATGGCGGCAAGTGCAGCGCTTCTCAAAGAACGATGTGGAACGAGAGCAACATCATAATGTCGCAATCGCAGTTCACCGCGTTTGCGAAAGAATCCATGAATTCCTGCATCAGTTTTTCGTTTATCATAGATAATCGTACGATGAATATCGGGATGCGTTGCCAACAATTCGGCAGCACGAGGAACAACAACCAGATCAATCATCGACGCAGGAAGGGCTTTTTTAAGTTCCTGTACTAAAGGAAGCGTTAAGATGACATCTCCAAGAAAGGCAGTCTGAATGACGACAATATTTTTATAGTCATCCATAAACACTATTCTCCAATGATGCAGTTGTCGCGGGACTGAGAATATGTTTCCAGCGCCGATGCATCCACAGCCAGTGGTCTGGATACGCTCTGATATATTGCTCCAAGAGCGCGGTATGACGCCGGGTAAGTTCGAGAACATGGTCATCAGTGAATTCAGCAATATCGTCAGTTTGAATTTCCTCCAATAGTACATTATATGACCAATCACTCTGCCTCATCATAAATCCTATTTGCAGTGGTGCGCCAGTTCTCAGTGCAAACACTGCCGGTCCTTGATGTGTCGCAACTCGCCTGCCGAAAAAATCAACAAAGGCCCCTTCCATTGTCCCACTCTGATCAGGTGCAATAGCAATGATTCCGCCATTATGCAATGTTTTGATGATCTCGCGTACCGACATCCCTTTTGGAATAACTTTGTTTCCTCGTAAACAACGGTGCTCATTGATTACCTTATCCACAAGCATATTACTCTGGGTTTGAACGATAATTGAGAAGGGCAATTTACACAACAGAGCAACGCCAAAGGCAACAAGCTCCCAGTTGCCAAAATGTCCTGAGAGCATCACCATTCCTTTGCCCCGCAAAAACCCTTTCTTCAAAATCTCTGCATTATTAACTTTGACTAACCGGGCGCAATGCTCATCTGTTAAGTTCGGAAACCATAGGAATTCCATCATCGCAATGCCATAGTTACGAAACGAGCCCTTCGCGATCGTTTCTATTTCTTGTTTTGATTTTTCTGGAAAGGCATGGCAAAGATTATCAATCGCAATTCTTCTTCGACTCGCAGCAAGATGATATGCTATAGTCCCCACCATCCTGCCAAAACGCTGGGCTGTGTGAAGCGGCAGTAACAACACAAGCCATCTCACGAACATAAAAAAAGCAAACTCTACCCAATCCCGCATGCGCTCTGTTACCGTGCTTTTAGTGCATATTGTTGATACCAGTTTTCATCACGCAATTCATTGCGGTGTGTGGAATGTACCAGTGAATACTCATTTAAGTTATTACGATCGACAAACACAAAGATGACACCCCCCTGTAAGCTTTGGTAATGCCATGTTTCGTAGGGGTTGCTTTCAGACGTGCTTGACACACGTTCAATTTCATCATACTGACCATAGACGATAAGGACTCTGCCACGGTCAGAATTCCACCCTTCTCTCATCCCTGTTGTAAAACTCCTGTTTGCCACCTGTATGCGCTCATAATATTCCCGCTTATATTCATTTTCCGTAGAAGCAGGATTTGGATCACGCCGTTTCCAAAACTCGAATAGGAAGTTTTGCCTGGCTTTCAGATCTGTTAATAGTTTATATTGCTCTCGCTCTACCTCAGATGCTATATACTTGACATACTCAAATTCTTTATCAATATCTATCTGTGACATGAATGCGAATTCACTCGACGAATAATCGTTCGTATTTATGGCAAGAGATTCCGGAACCGCACCGGGTCTATAAATGAAGAATTTCTTTGAGGTCGAAGTAAGAACACCGCTTATGGAGTCTATGAGACTGACACGAAACAAATATGTCCCGCTTTTTACTGCGGAGAGGTTCATCGTTCCAACTTCGACACTTGCATTACGCAGTCGTTGCTTTGTTTTATCCCTCGTAATAACTTCTCTTCCTGTAGCGTCAAGGACGGCACAACGTACGGTTATCGAGGACTGAGATAATAAGAGAGCAAGGTTATACACTTCGAAATAGTAGTACATAATCGGCAAGCCTGTTCCGAACAACCTGCTTGTATTCGGGATCACTTCGAGCGTGTTCTTATGGAAAATCGACTGCTTATCGGTTGAAGCCTGTATCGATGTGCATAACTCAATATCGCTCAACACCTCCTTATCCTTCGGATAAAGATACACGGGCAAAACAATCACACTGCTGTCTTGACGTGAGGTTTCATTGACATCATATGCTAAAAGAGATATAGAATATGTTCCCGGAGGTAATGCCACTGATTCAAGCCCTGTTAATACCCTATTCTTGCCAAGCTGCAGACTGTCATCAAGCATATGCGGCACTAGCCATTGTTTCGATGCAACAATGCCAGAATCTGTGCGGACAATATACTTCATATTGAGTGTCCCGGTGTATCGACCTGATTCGAGTTTATAGGTAAGTGCATGCTCAGCCATACTATAGTACAATTCTACAAAGACATGTTGTGTATCGCCGTAAAATCGAGCAACGTCAAAATCCAGATTGAAGTTACCTTTTCCTGTCAGTAGTTCTTGAGAAATTGAACTCAAAGAAAACAACTGAAGCAAACCTACAAACATAAAAAGTATTTTCTTCATGATATTACTCCCATAATTTTCACAATAACACGTTTTCTTCGCTGACCGTCGAACTCTGCATAATAGATTTGCTGCCATGGTCCAAAATCCAGTTTGCCCTCTGTGATTGGCACTATTACCTCGTGATGCATCATCAGACTCTTCAAGTGCGCATCACCATTTGTCTCTCCTGTGCGATGATGGAGATACTTGATATTGAACGGCGCAATGTTCTCAAGCCAAGTATCAATATCGTTAATTAATCCGTCTTCAGCATCATTGACGTACACGGAAGCAGTAATATGCATGGCAGAGACGAGTGCCATACCATCGGTGATCCCGCTTTTCTCCACGATCTGTGCAACTTGATCGGTAATATTGATATACTCCCGCTTTCGCTGCGTGTTAAACCAGAGGTATTCAGTATAACATTTCACGGTATGAGCAAATGATTATTTTTTAAATCGTTAAACGATGACTCCTAACATATCGAAAAAGAATAAAAAAGGCAATCCCGTAATTAGCTCGGAACTGCCTTAGGAGTTTACAAGCGGGCGGCAGGAGCATTTCATCCCGCCGCCAACTTGATCACTATGCTGATGTTACTTCACTAACAACCCCGTCCCGCTAAAGCGGGACGGGATTACTCGCTATTATAGCTTTATTTGACGAGCAACATCTTCTTCACAGTTGTGAAGTTGTTCGTGTTAATGCCATCATCGTCGAACCCTTGCGCAACGATGCGATAGAAGTACATACCGGAAGCAAGACTGCCTGCGTTGAACTGCAGTTCCTGCGTTCCTTCATCCATCTGTTCACGATCAAGCAATGTTGCCACTTCCTGACCGAGCAAGTTGTACACCTTCAACGTTACGAATGCTTCCTCAGGTAAATCGAAGGCAATCGTTGTTGTCGGGTTGAACGGGTTCGGATAGTTCTGGTACAATGAATACGCATCCGGTATCTGATTGAGCGACGTCAACGTTGGAGCAATCGTGACGGGCGCGATATTCGGATTCGCTTTCAAGTACGGAACATCAATGAGTTGCTTCGTCCCCTTGAGATGAAGTTTTACAGTAAAGTCAATCGAATCCACAGGACCTTCAAAGGCACTGTTGATCTGATCGATCACATTATTGAGGTTGTTGTATTCACTCGTGTCAGCAAATTTATGACCGGTAGAATCGTAATATCCCATCATGAGGTTATCGCCATACGATGCGATATCTTTTACCATCATACCATCGAGGGCATTACTGCCTTCGTCATAAATCAACTCGCCAAACCCAACAGGCGTCTTCGCAAGCTGGCTTGCCACGATGTTGACTTTCAGCGCAATCATGTTCGCAAGAAGTTTGTTGTTGTGCTTTGTTGGTGGCAACGACTTCTGACGCTTGATGAGCGGCTTACCGTTATTGCTGAAGACATCGAAACCACCCGGATCACCTGTATGGAGACCTGTCTTATCACTGAGTGACTTCAACACATCCTTATACTTCTCGGAGCGCAGCCAGCCGTATTGTTTCGAGCTATCGATAGGTAGAATTTTATCTATACCGACGACAAGTCCATTTGTCGACGTATATCCGCCCTGCTCGAATGTTTCAAACAACGCATTGATGCGGTTCGGCATAGGCAATCTCGGATCGTTGCGGGTAAACGTCGGGTCTTTCAGCTTAAGACCAACCTGCGTACCATTTAACGTCCAGTAGTACTTGCCTACTTTCATCTGCTTACCTTTGTTACCGAATCCGTAGATCACTACCGTATCACCCGGTAAGATCGCAGAACTGAATGTGAAATCCCACTTCTTCAGCTTGGTATCCGGATTTGAAGCAGTTGATGGTGGCTCAGTATAGAATGGGAATGCCAATTCAATCGCCTGACTGAATTCAACATGGAGATCGTTGACCGTGTCCGTTGCAACGACAAAGAAGCAGAAGTCGGAACGCACCGGTTTCCGCTTCACATACTTGCCAACCTTGCCCTTGTTGTCTTTATCATTCGCAATACTATCAGGTCGGAAGCTGCGGAATGCCTGACTGTAAATCGGCGGCGCATTAACGAAGTCGACGACTGCGTTATCACCATCAGCGACATTGACGTTGACATTGTTGCTTGTCGATGCCGTCGGTACACCGTCGACGACATAACCTAAGTGTATCCAGCCCGCGCTATCTGCTTCCTGTGCAGTGTAGATACCATCGCCAAGATTATTGACAGTAAGCGTGCCGGTAGAGTTATTTCCTTCGCCGACAACTTCAAGATACCATGCCTTCAACACGCGGTCACCTACTGTATTGAAGTCGCCATCGGCATCCTGATACTTGCGCACCGTGATGCTATTCGGACGGAAGTTGATGAACGTATCAACAACTGTTTGATCTGCAAGCAGAACGAGCGTATCGTAGCGTGTGCCGTTGCCGTTGAGGCGCACCCATGATGCGCCGCTATCGGCTTCACATGCGATGTACGTACCGGCCTGCAATCCTGTTAAGGTGAGATTATCAGTATCTGCTTCACCAACCAGGTTGGCAGGTGCGATGGAACCTGCGTACAACGCAAGGTGCCATGACTTCGCAGATTCGATGGTGTTCGGATCGCCATCAGTATCTTTGAATTTCAAGATGCTGATACTGCTGACCTTCTGGTTAAAGAAGTCGATGGTGGAGCCAACGCCGCCGGAAACGGTCACGGTATCGTACTTATAGCTTCCTGGATACGGCGTGCCATCGCGCTTCTTGCCGATGTGCAGCCATCCTGCGCTATCCTCTTCGCAAGCGATATAGGTACCTGCTTCGAGGTTTGCTGTGGCATGAATGCCGGAGTTAAGATTGCTACTGCTAATGAGCGTGCCGGCAGAAATAGAGTCTCGATACAACGACATTCTCCACTTCTTTGCCGTTTGATCACCGGCAGTGTTAATATCGCCATCAAGATCCTGGAACTTACGTACCGTGATGGTGTGTGTGATGAATAACGGCGCATTGACCGATGCCGCAGTCCATCGTGAGAAACTGTTCACGCCGGTAGCAGTAATTTTGTTCAGGACTGTGTTTTGTGAACCGGATTTCCCTGACCATGATGTACCGCCATCGGTAGATTTCTGTAAGAGCAAATCTGTCTCTGTAATGCCGTTCAACTCAGCTCCATCGACATACGAGAAGTTAAGCGTAGCATTCAACGAAGAGTTATTCGCCGGTGACACATCATAATAGCGCAGAATGGATTGGTTGCCGTTACCTGTCGATGCAACACCCGTTTTACGCAAAACGGTAGTTGAGCCGGGAGCGCCACCAGCGGCATTGATCTCATAGCCAATGTTGCCGAATGTTTCATTGACACTCATGCTTGCAGTACGTGTCGCGCTCGCATTCCCTTGAACAGGATTCGTACCTTCACTCATCGATCCACCCGGATTCAAGAAGACCGTCGATGCGCCGGTATTGAGCACACCAGCAGCCGATATCGCGAAGATATTTGCCGGGAACTGTGGCTGGAGGTAATTCATCGAGCCGGTTGTTGTGACAAAACCTCCGGTAACATTGAGGTTCGTCGAGAGCGACACTCCAGCGGCATTACCGATAAAGATCCCTTTCCCGAGTGTAGGGGCGTTGCCCGATATTGTTTGCGCACTCGGACCAATCATCGCAAGGATGTTTTGCGAATTCGAGCTAAAGTCAATCGTGCCGTTATTTACGATATTTCCTCGGACGAAGAAATCACCTTCATAGCTGCCACCGGTACCGGGTCTCAGATTAGCGCCGGTGTTTATGGTCAGATCGCCTTTGATGAATGTCGAGCCGAATGAGCTCGCCTGCGAACTTGAACCATTGTACGTCAGAGCAGAATCATTAGCCGACAAGACAAGCGTCGGATAGACAATACCTGCAAAGCCAACAAAAAAGTTGGAGCCAGTTTTGGGAACATCGAATTCAAATGTTCCGCCGGCAACTGTGAGATCCTTGGAAAGACCAATCGCTACACCGGACACACTCGACCGTGAGCGGTGAATATATTTTCCACCCGGTTTAATGAGCACGGAATCGCCTGCGGCTCCAAAACCGAGAATGTTAAATCCGCGATTGCTGTTTTGGTTGGGATATGCATTATCGACGACGCCGTTATTATCGATGACAGCGTCATAATTTCCCGCAGCGTTGTTGCCAAATGTCAAGGCATGCCTACCACCACCGAGTCCCGGTAATGGCGACGTCTTGGGAACCAAGACTGTAACGACACTCGATGCACCGGGTCCACCAACAAGAATCGAACGGCAGGAATCGGGTTTTACTACACCTGCAGTGATGAAGTAGCTTCCGGCTTTAAATGTATTGTCGATGATGACGTCATCGTCTGCCTCGGGAATTCCATTGGCATCTCCGCCTGAAACCACTGTCCATGTAGAAGGAGAATCCCAATCCAATGTATCTCCTGCAAGCGGACTAAAGTTTGCATCGGGAATATTGCCCGGTCCTGCGACCTTAAACGTGGCTGGAGAAGTAATAACGAAGGAATTCGATATCCCATCGGTCAAACTTCCATCGCTTGCGCGCAGCGTATACGTGCCGCCCGCATCGAACTGGAGATCAGTCGTTGTAGCAACACCGCTTACTGCCGCAACAGCAGTTGTGCCGGAGAGAGTCCCCGGACCGCTGTTCTTCGAGAATGTCACCGTGCCTGTATAATCAAGATCGGTATTGTTGTTTGCATCGTATGCTCTCGCTGTTGCTGTGAAGTTCGTACTCACAGGCGCATTCGCCACATTAGGTGAGAATGTCAGCTTGGTTGCAGTAACCTCAACGCGGTTATCATCACCTGCAACAGAGCTTGTTGCGCCACCACCATTTGCTGCCGCAAAACCGGAGCCCGAAACAGCCGCTGTTACTGCGGAAACTGTGTATCCATTTTGTCCATTGTCTGTGACAGTGGTACTGTATACTACACGCAACGTGAGATCTTTGGTTCCGCCATCAGCAGCAGCTGCACTCAAGCCACTGAACGTGACTGTTCCGCCGCTTACTGCAACTTCGGCAAGTTCCGTCACTCCATCATAGAGTGCTGCCCGGCTCAAGAAGCTTGAATTCGTAACCGAGAAGCTCATGTCTGTCAGCGTCGTAGCAAGAGCATCAGCATCAGTGCCTGCGCCGCCATCGCGGACAGTAACGCCAAATGCGGCAACTGAATTCACATCGGTAATATCTGCAATGCCGGTATATGTTGTATAGGCAATGTTGCTGCTATAACCGAATCCCCCTGTGGCAATCACATCCGATTCGGCGCTATTCGTTGTCGCACTGTCAGTCGGGATTGTCGGATCTGTTTTGTAATTGTATGTTGCAGCATTCGCCCCATCCCATGCAAAGGGCATGATAGAGAAATGATAGTCCGTGCCGCCGGTGAGTCCGCTGACGGTCGTGCTTGTTGTCGCACCGGAGGTAATGATTGCGGCAACAGTGCCGTCACCAATGGAATTGCCAACGGAGTAGCCTGTTGCATCCGATGGCGTGCCAGTGGGATCAGCGCCTGTGCGCTGGAGGACGATATAACCATCTGCGCCGGTTGCAACCGTCCACGAGAGATCGATCGTGGTTGAGCCGGTCGCTGTTGCCGAGAATGACCCGGCATGTGTCGTCGGCTCGGTATCTAATGTATAAAATGTCGCATCGCTGCTGTAACCTGTGCCCTGACTATTGATAGCATAGCCGCGATAATGGACTAAGGTTCCGGCAGGTAACCCTGTCGCGCCTACTGTAAAGACGCCTAAGCCCACACCGCCTTCGATGATTTTAGTATCGGCTGTCGTAGGATCAACGGTTAGCGCCCACACAACGCCGCGTTCTGTGAGTACAGCATTGTTCGAATCAGTTACTTCTGCACCCAACGTAGCCGTCGTCGTCAAAATGGAGGTTGCCGTCGGGTTAGCGAGGCTTGGCGCTGATGCGCCGAGTGTGGTGGCGCTGTCGGTGTTCGAGTTGGCGCTTGTGCCGCCGGTATTCACCGCGCGCACGCGATAGAAATATTCCGTTGACGGAGATAAGCCGGAGACGACCTGACTTGTGCCTGCAACGGTGAGATTGCTGTATCCCGATACAAAACTGCCAAAGGCATTATCGGTCGAGACATCGAGGCGGTAATCATCGACTGTTCCGCCCGGAGCTGTCCAGTTCGCGGTGAATGAGGATGCGCCAATGCTCGTTGCGGCGGTTGCCGTCGGGGCATCGGGGGCAGTAAGCTGCGATGTCGTGTTGGAGTTTGCGCTCGTGCCTCCCGGACCTTCAGCACGCGCACGATAGTAGTAAGTCGTGCCGCCAGAGAGACCCGTGACTGACTGACTTGTCCCGGCAACAGCAAGATCGGTATAGCCTGCGACAAACGATGTGAATCCAGTGTCGGTTGCCACATCGAGGCGGTAGCCTGTCGGTGCGTTACCTGCACCCGCCGTCCAGTTTGCGGTGAAGCTGGAGTTCGTTACCGACGTTGCGGCTGTAGTTGTAGGTGCAGAAGGTAACGTTGTAAATGTTAAATCTCCGCCGTTGGTCGTGTCGACACTGTTCGTGGCAGGATCGCGGAAATGATACTCTTGATTTTGCGTTAATCCTGAAATTGGTGCGCTCACTGCGGTTGCAGTACCGTGCGATCCAAGTGGACTTTGAGTTGCTGTAGCAGTGCTTCCATAACCAATAGTTGTACCGTAATCAAATATTACTGTTGTCGAATCATAGTTCGGATTGACCGTACCATTGAGCGTGGCCGTCGTCGATGTAATGCTCGTTGCTGCACCTGTTGTTGCAGATGGCGCTGCGGGGATACCTGTTACATCTGCCCACGTTGTGCCTACTCTAATACCATCGACAGAGCCATCAACGGTGTTAGTACCTTGACGAAGAAAGAATCGAGCAAAGTCAGCGTTATCGCTTGCAGAAACCTGTGATACAAGCGGCGCTGGCTCGCTACCACCAAGCGTTGGATTGAGCCAGAGGTTAGCAGTATCATTCGCAGCTCCACTGACAATCTCCCACCCGATAACAACAAGGTATGTTGTTGCAGTGCTTAAATCCGTTGAGGAGAATACTGCAGTTGTATTTGGCGATGTAGAAGTAGCACGTACTCCAATCTGCCACGTTCCAGCCACACTACCTTGACGTGTGGAAACACGGTTAACTAGTGCTGTTGTACTTGTGCTTGGCAAGAAGCCTGCAAAGTAATCACCTGTCGTGCTCGAATTAAGTGACATACTTGTTGTACTGTCGACACGGACGAGGAAGCTCGCATATACTGTCCCAGAGGTCTGCGATGTGAAGCCTCGATACGCATCCTCAGCCGAACCATTTACAATGTTTACCATATTACCAAGTCCTGATGCGGCATAATCGGTGTAGCTAAGACTGCCGCTGGCTACCTGAATATAAAGAGCGGTCCCGGAAAAGTTAACCCAATTACCGCCGCTGACGTTTGCCCCTCCGCCACCAGACGTTAGCTGTCCTGTCGAGTAGCCAAAGTTTTCGTCCATTAATTGTTGTCCCCACGCCGTGGTGGTCATCGCGGCGATAAACAGCATCGCCACAGCGATCACAAACAGTCGCCCGCCAAAAAGATGGCGGGTAGAGGAACCGAGTGTTGTAACATGTTTCATAACAAATCTCCTTTAGGAGTTAATGAATAGTGGATAATAAATAGATTTCAGATTTAAGATTACAGATTTCAGTAGTCAGTAGACAGTATATCAGTATTTTTCGACCTCCCCTTTGTCCCCTCCTTACTAAGGAGGGGATACAGTGGTGGTTACAATCCGGTGCTCAACAATCCTCACGAAGGTTACCACCTGATACTTCAGCGCAAACCTTCGGGAGGTTCACCAAGCTCATTTTGCTTCGAGCACAGTGAGCCGTCGTTCAACGTCAACCATTTCGCCGCTACGCCGCTCGATCAATTCGACGAGTCCCTCAACCTTGACATCCAGTTTCTTATCTAAACTGTTTATTTTTGTGTCGAGATTGTTTATACTGTTCTGTAGTCGGGTCTCAACCTGAGAAACTCGGCTATCGATATAATCTTTCAGCGACTCCGTCTGGATCTCGAATCTGGTATCGATCCGTTTCTCGGATGCCCGAAGTTCTTTCACTAACACTTCTCGTGTCAGGGCTTTTTGTTTCGTTACAGTATCTTTTGCCATATCTCAATTGCCTCCTTTAATCTTTTACTGAAAAAATTTCTACTCTGTCGCACCTTCCGAACTCATCCCCACCCCTTCTCTTACCAAGAGAAGGGAGCCTTTCGTCCCTCTCTTGATAAGAGAGGGACTATAGGGTGAGTTCGTTTACTTCATCAACATCATCTTGCGCACGGTGTTGAACGCATTATCAGACGAGCCAACCTGTCGAGCATTCATCCGCACAAAGTAAATACCGCTTGCTACCTGTACGCCGCTCTGCGTTGTGCCGTTCCATGTTAGAATATGGTAACCGGCGTCGCGGTCTTCGTTGGCAAGGGTGGCAACTTTTTGTCCTAACAGGTTGTACACCGCCACGTCGAGATGCGCCGCCAGCGGCAGCGCAACTTCAAACTTCGTCGACGGGTTGAACGGGTTCGGGTAGTTCTGGCTGAGCGCGAATTCCTTCGGCACGGCGCCGCCGTTCACCGTCAAATTCAACTGCACATTGCCCGACGCAGGTATCAATACTTCGCCTGTGCCTGCAATCTCTTTCGTCTTTATCGCCTTACCGGCGATGGTGAATTTCTTGCCCTGCGGATTGACAATGTTCCAGCTCAGCGTCAAGGGCGCATTCTTCGCATTGATAACGATACCGAACTCCATACCCGCTCGACCATCGGGCGAGCCCTTGCTTACATCAGTCGGGTAGGCTTCGAGAATTCTGCCCGAGGCATACCGCACATCGAAGGTTCCGGCTTCGGGAGACGCTGGCGGCATCTGATAATTGCGCATCAACATCTTTCCTTCAGTATCCTGCCCGAAGTACAATATCTGGCTGTGTCCTTCCCTGTCGCTGATGGTGAGCGTGTTGAACTCGCTGATCGGAACTGCCGGCGGCGTCATCTTGGGCAGCATCATCGGCGCCGATTGGACGAAGTAGCCATCTATCGCAGCGTTGACCCAATAGCCTTTTGTCGGCTCTAACGTATCTTCGAGTACATACGCACCATTGTAGCCGAAGAATGCAGATAACGAATTGCCGCCCGGCTCTGCAACAAATGTATTCGTTGCAACAGGGTTGCCTAACGTCCCGACGAGATTCCATCCTGCCTTCACCTGCACGGTATCGAGCGTGCGCTTGGTGCCGAGCTGGCGAATAGTTTGTCCGCCATTGAACTTGAGCCAGTGTCCTCTTGTATGCAGTAAGGTCGTAGCGATTTGATACGAAGCGTCATAATAATAAGCAGGTGACACCGCCGTGGGGAACAGCGTCGTCTTCTCATATCCCGTCGATGGCGGTAATTGATTGCGGCCCACAGAGAGCATATTCCAGCCGTTGCTGTATTGATAGGGATCGCCTGCGACAAAGTCGTCATCATTGCGTGGATCTATTTTGTACCGGCTGAAGCTGAAGTACGCAATGCCAACGAGCGTGTCCATGCGATCAGGGACATGAAGAATATGCGTTTTGCCTGAGGAGGTATCGCCTTCCTGATTCGAGTAGCTGTTCAAGCCGTCGCGGCGGATAATAACGGGAGAAGAGCCGTCGTTAATAGAAAACTCGGTAGCATCCGTGAATGTCGGATACACATCGGAAACGGTTGCACCAACGACACGCACAAGCATACCTTCGTATTGCTCTGCGCTTGGAGTGCCGCTGCCAACACCGGGTCCAAATGTGCCGGACGTAATAGTAATCGGCTCAGGGAGAGTATGACCTGAAGAGTGAATCGTCACCAACGAATCGAAGATACGTGTGACGTCAAAATTTTCTTGCACAGAGCCGGTAACCGTGACGCTATCGCCGCGCTGCATCGCTTTCAGCGCAGCGCTTGAGGCAGAATCACTGCTTACCACCCAAATGCCCGACCATGGCGTGGTGCCATCCTGAATATACCAGGAACTTGTCCCACCGGTATTTAAGGCCGTAATCCCCAAATCCGATGTATCAGCAGTGACAATGCCGGAAATCGATACGTCGCCGCCTAAATATCCTGTTCTGCCGTTAGGATACGGCGTATACTGGATGTCGCGAATCGTGAGCGGACGATCGAGAACAGTATAAAAGAAGAAGCCTTTGCTCGTATCGTTGGCAAATGTGAAGCTTGAGTTAGCAAGAATCTGAGAATAGCCGTTGATGTCGATACCTTTGATGAAATATCGTACAGCAGTATTGGCGGGCCAGGGATTGCCATCGATATCGATGATATACGCTTGATAGGTTGAATCAGGAGAGATCATCGTCATCGGTCGGTCTTCCCATGGACCGTTATTGAGACTGACAAAGAGATGTGCAGAGGCAATATCGTAACCACCAGCTACCTTAGCAATACGTGCTTGAATTGCAACTGAGTCGAAGGAATCCACGACAACAGGATAGCGGCGATGGGTTGTCACAGATGGAAGAGAAACACCGTAAATAACATCTCCCGTATATCCCGGCAACGCCGCAGCAGAATAGAGAGGTGTGATGCGATAGCCGCGAGGATTTTCACCACCTGCTACCGTAAGCATTGTTCCCCGTATCGTATCGATCACCGCACCAATCGGAGGATACGTGAACGAAGGGTCACCTGGTATCGGCGGCGGGTCGGTAGCGCCATAGTGTCCAAACGTATAGAAATGTGAACCATCGTAATCGGCCATATAATTGCCGAACGGATCAGTCATCGCCCACGTTCCACGTGCTTCATTGACAAGAACATTCACCGTCAGATTATGAAGCTCGACAAGGCTACCTTCGTATGCTTCACCGGTCGAGTATTTTACTTTTCCGCCGGGATAACCGCCTTCATAAAAATCTGAGACGGAGAGCATCGTCGGCGCGGGGATTGTACCGCTGCCTTCAATAGTAATTGCAATCCCGGGGTAGGGTCTAAATTGCGTCGTACTGTTGACACGTTCTGCATTTGCAGTCGGGAATTCTTCTACCCAGCCGGTCATTTTAATGATATCGCCGCGCTCAGCATTGAGCATACCGTCAAGACGTGCCTGAGCAGTATCAGGACCTCCACCTAAAAACCCTGATCCAACACGCACTAAAATACCGCCCCATTCATTGGAGTTTGCAGCAGTATCGTGCAGCACCATTGTCCACCCGTGCTGTGTAAACGTAAGACCGAACCATGGATCAAACGCCGCTACAGGTGATATCACCAACGCGGTAATCACTACGGTATCGCCGACCATAGAAGATGCCTGATAGGTCCATTTCGTATTATCGGTATTCTGCAGTGTATCTAATTTTTTGAGGGAGTCGAGGTTGCAGATCTGAATATCATTAATAGTCACTTCGGGAAATGACATCCACGTTTTTGTCAGCGTGTTGTAACGCTGTACCATCTTATATTTTGATTTATCGAGAGCGTGAAGAGGAATGAGAACAGCAAACAGCATCAAAAGCAGAAACAAACGTCGCATTACAGACTCCTTGTATTGATGGCTAATAAATTGTAGACAATGTTGTTAAGCATAATACATACAGCAGGGGCTATGAAGAACCATAGCTGGAGATGTATCATTGGTGTACCATGAACCGGACGGTTCAAAAACAATGTAATAAATTAGAAAACGACTTACAAGCACTTTTATATAAATTTTGAGTTATGAAACTGTTACTATTTGACTTCTTTTTAACCTAACTAAGCAAAAGATTGCGAAGGTTAGTGAGCTTCGCACTTCATAATCCTCCCGAAGGTTACCACCTGATGTTTCAGCGCAAACCTTCGGGAGGTTCAGGATTGCGCATCTTTAGATCACGACTCGGGATGATTCCGTTCCGACATGTCGGAATGGAATCACTTCATCAATACCACTTTCCGTACAGAACTAAAGCTTCCTGCCGTCGATCCGACATTCATCCTTACGAGATATACGCCACTCGGCAAAACATTTCCGGCATTATTGTTCCCATCCCACAAGAGTGTATAGGTTCCGGAAGTGCGATCTTCGTTCACTAACGTTCGTACGTTCTGTCCTAACATATTATAGACCGTGACATCAACGTGCGAGGCGAACAGTAATGTTACATCGAACTGTGTTGTCGGGTTAAAGGGATTGGGATAATTATTGCTGAGCGCAAATCCGGATGGGATCCCCTGCTCTACCGGGTTCAGAACGCCGGTGACTGTTCCGAAATCTGCATTTGTTCTCGGCACGATTTTGTACCTGTTGAAACTGTAATACATCACGCCTGTCAACGATGATATCCTATCCCCTTGTTTTAAAATAGTCTTTCCGATGGTGGTATCACCGGCAACATTCGAAAAATTGTTCTTGCCATCACGGCGAACGATCACAGGTCCGCTGCCGTCATCCACTTCAAACTCGGTGATATCGGAAAAGACCGGATACACATCGGTCACGGTAACATTATTGAACGTCACCAGCATCCCTTCCCATTGTTCAGCTGATGGCGTGCCGTTGCCGACGGTCGGTCCGAATGTCGATGTAGGCAGCGTGACAGGCGACGGTATGATAACCGGCGGCAGGTAATCTACCACTGACGTAGCAAATTGTACCCGCGTAACATCAAAATTTTCTGAGACAGAACCGGTAACGGTATATGCGTTACCGTTCTGCATACGAGCCATCGTTGATTCAGGTCCAACAACCCACATGCCACTCCAGGGTGCATTGCCAACCTGCAGATACCAAGAGCTTGTTCCGCCGGTATTCAATGCCGTGATGCCGATGTGCGCAGTATCGGCAGTGACAACGCCCGTGACTGAAACGACTTCACCGACATACGCACTTCTCCCGTTGCGGTAGGGCGTATTCTGGATATCGGCAATTGTCGGCTCATGATCGAGCACCGTATAGAAGAAAAATCCCTGCGAAGTGTCTGAAGACGAACTGCCTGATCCGGCGTTCGCATAGATTGCTTCATTGTCTGCGACATCGCGTGCTTTAATAAAATAGTGTATAAACGTTCCCGCAGGCTGGCTCGGTATCGTGGCTTTGTGCAGCGAGTCTGCCGCATCATACGACATCAATGTTTGTGTAAAGGGACCGTTATCGATGCTCCAATTCAATGTTACGCTGTCGATCACTGCGCCGCCGGTAAGCTGCGTTGCCCGCACGGTAACTAACGGCGTGCTATCAACACGCACGACGACAGGATAACGACGATGCGTCGAAAGTCCCGGACGAACGACGCCAAACTTTACGTCGCCGTAAAAAATCGGAGCGATACGATACCCGCGAGGACCTTCACTTCCCGACACGGTTGTAATGTAGCCGCGAATCGTGTCAACCTGCGTACCGACAGAAGCATTCGCATACATCGTTGTCCATATCGGGTCGGCAGCCGGATGATCCAGACTGGTGCCTTTCAATGTAAAAAACTTCGATGCATCGTACATGGTGATTTCATTGCCGCTCACATCGACCATGCTGAATGTTCCGCGCCCGGTGTTCACCTTGGCGTTCAACGTCAAGTTTGTCAATTGAACTAACATGCCCTCGTATGGTTCGCCGGTAGTGTATTTGACTTTTCCGCCGGGGAAAATCCCTGTATAAAAGTCATAGACGTTCTTGGAAATATTGGTCGGCAGACTTGTTTGCGTGAGAATTTCCACTGCTATACCGGGAATAGGTTGAAACTGTGTTGCGCTGTTCATGCTGTTCGTAGGAAAATCGGAAATCACGCCCGTCATCTTGATAATATCACCTGATTCAACATTCAAGAATCCGTCAAGTTGATGCGATGCAGTATCGCTGGAAGCGCGGGCAAATAATCCCTTCCACGTACCGGCGTACGCAGTATCGTAGAGCAGCATCGACCATCCACGATTTGTAAATGTTAGAATCTTTGCGGGCACAACACATACAGCAGTTACGACAACAGTGTCGCCGTTATGGGGAGACCGCTGCAGCACCCATCGTGAGGGAATAGAATTCTGTAAACTATCCGCGATGATTAAGGAGTCTTGATGCACTTCCTGAATCCATTGAATAGTAGCTTCCGGGTACGATGCCCACGAATTCGTAAGGCGGTTAAAGCGTGATATGCGTTGATCTCCTGCTGAAGCGCTATAAAGGGTGATGAAGATGAGGACAGCAACATAGTATAAACGTTTCATGTTAGATATTGTTTTTGAAAAAAGTTGAAAATAAAGAGTGTGAACCCGGTGGTCGGGCCAAGGGGAGGCGACTCGGCATCGACGTGGGGACCGGATCCACACTACGTAATTGTACACCGATAACTTCTATAGTAAGCTACACTAATCGTAACGTTCTTTCAATAAAAACTATTTGAGAAGCACCATTTTCTTGATCTGCTGGAACTGAACGCGCTCCAACTGCGCATCATACGCAATGACTCTGTAAAAGTAGACGCCAGATGCCAAAAAGTTCGCGTTAAATTCAACTTCGTGTATTCCTTCACTCACATCTTCTTGATCGAGTAAGGTCGCAACTTCCCGCCCAAGCATGTCATACACCTTCAAAGTTACAAATGCTTGTTCCGCCAGATCAAACTGGATTGTTGTCGTCGGGTTGAAGGGATTTGGATAATTCTGGCTGAGCGCAAACGCTTTCGGTATATCGTTATCCAGCGAACCTGTTGGAAATGCCAGCGGATCGATGAGCGGCGCGATTGCCGGCTGTAAATATACGACACTATCGACAGGATTGACGCCCGTTACCTGAAGCGGCGATTTGCTTACCCAATCCAACGGGATGACAGAGCCAATGAATGCACGGTTGCATCGGCTGACCATCGTATCAAACACTGCCCACGTCGTATCAGGAATGGGATATTTCTTCCAGTAGGTCAAATAATTATCCACCATCGAAGCAAGTTGTCTAATGGTGATATCGTTATAATGATTACTGGTATCGCCGTCATCGTACGTGAGATCGCCAAATGTCGGCGGCGTGACTTCTGCATCGCTTGCGCCGATGTTCAGGCGCAGGGCAACCATCTCGCCGACGAGATGATTATCGAGCTTCGGTAGTTTGGGGTTCTTCTTCTCGCCAAGATGCGGCTTGCCGTCGTACAGATTATACCCGCCGGAAGTGCCAACCTGCGGCATGAACTTGATGATGTTCTTTCCTTTATCGAACCGAATCCACCCGTACGAAGATGTACTGTCGGGACGATATTGCCCGATGACCATGCCGCCAGGGTATCCGGGGAAACCTTTCTTGATTTTTGGATATGCCTTTGTAAAGCCCTCATCTCTTACGTTACCCTGAGTAGGATCATTCGTCTTGAGGTTTAATGCTGCTGTCATATAATCAAGCTGTGAGAACGTCCGATACCTGATGTCGTCCTGATCGACATATTTAATCGTCAGCATATCGGTGCCTTTATCGCCCGGCGCGCTATAGCCGGTAACATACACAGCACCGCCGCTTGCCGTAAGGATTGCAGCCGGAACGTCATCATAATTACCGATACCGTTGTATCGATAGACCTCATCCACATTTCCACTGCCATCAAGTTTAGTGAGTACATAATCTTGTCGTACTCCCGTACCGATGCTTGAGCCGAGGACGTATGGGCTTCCACCGCCAGTCATGGCAATGCCGCCATCGTCATCATTGCCTGTGCCGTTGTAACTCGAGACCCATTGTTCATCGCCATCATCATCATCATATCGAATCGTAACAATGTCATTAAACGTACCTATACCTAAGGCGCGACCGGTAACATATACTCTGCCGCCACCTCCACTATGATAAGCGATTGCATAGGCATGATCATTGCCATTTGCAGGATCATTGTAGCGGGATGCCCAATCTTCAGCGCCGGTTGTTTGGTCATAACGGACAGTGAGATAATCGTAGCCGGTCGTATCGGTATGGCTGCTGCCGGTAACATAAACTTCCGTCGAGCTGCGGAGCATAAGGGCTCGCGCGATATCGTCGCCGTCGCCGTGATAACGGGCAGTCCACATCGTATCGCCTGTTGCCGCATTATATTTAACTGTGGCATAATCGAGAGACACAGATCCACCGCCGATGATAGAATCCCTGCTTGTCCCTGTCACGAAAAGGTCTGTTGTGCCGCGCAGTGCCATAGCAAAAGCGCTGTCGGTGCCGTTGATGGGTCCATCGTAGCGCTTCTGCCACTTGTCAATATTATCTTTGTCGATCTTCAATGTGACATAGTCCATGCCAGTCGACAAACCTCCATAGCTCGTACCTGTGACATAAATGTTTAATGAATCGTTGACTGCGATAGAGACAGGTTTATCGTCTCCACCCCCTGGTCCGTCATAAATGTTCACCCATTGTTGAGTAAGCAAAGAATCGTATTTTATCGTCGTGATATTATTACCAGTAGCGCCTGAAGCGTATCCAGTAACATAGATGTTCTTACCTGTATCGACTGCAACAGCGACAGCTCTGTCTTCACCTGTGCCGGGACCATCGTAATAGACAGCATTGACAAACGTCCCATCAGATTTATATTTCACAGTGCCAAAATCAACGCCTGAGCTTGAACGAGATACCCACCCTACGACAATCACATCGCCGGACTTATCGATCGCCATGGCAGTGGCGCCATTGGATTTTTTCTTCAAGCCGCCGTTAAAGCGAGCAACCCATTGGCGGGTGAGTTGAGCGGAGAGATCGGAGGAGGTGAACAGCAATAAGAAGAAAAGAACAACAGAACTCTTAGCAAATATTTTCATAGATTCTTCCTCATGATTGAGATGAAGTGAATGATCACTTTAGCAGGATCATTTTCTTGACGTACGACGTCAGCTTGCCGGACGCTGACACAGGATCGGCTACGAGTCGATAAAAATATACACCGGAAGGAAGCATCGAGGCGTCAAAATCGATAACCTGCCTTCCCTCATCCGCAACGACGTTATCGATTAATGCAGCTATCTCCTGTCCGAGCGTGTTATATATCTTAAGTGAAACGACGGACGGTTCATTGAGATTAAATTCAATTGTCGTGATCGGGTTAAACGGATTGGGATAATTCTGCATAAGCGCGAATCCTTCCGGCACGCTTTCTTCTACGTCCTGTCGAGTAAACGGTGGAAGCATAGTCGGCGGATCGGTTCCCGGGATTAAATGCGAGACGGAGAACAACGCCTTCATCGAGGGAATGCGTAATGGCGATGTCGATGTCGTATCGAAGACGCCTGCAAATGTCGTGTTGATACTTGCAAGGATACTGGCAAGTGATGTATAATTGATACCACGGTAACGACTCCAGTAGGTCAACATCGAATCAACAGCAGCCGCGAGATTGCGCAACGATCTGTTGTGAAGAACATTGGGCGTTTCTGAAGTATCTCTGTAGAGAAGATCGCCTAATCCTGCATCCGTAATGCCGACATCGCTTGCGGCAATATTAATTCTTAACGCAAGAAGCTCGCCGGCGAGACGATTATCATAACGGTACACACTCGGATTTCGTAATCTGTTAACGAACTTTCTGTCAAAAATAAAATCGAATGGTCGCGGCGTGCCATTTTGCGGCAAGGCATTACGCACGTAGAAACTGCGCGTAAAGTATTCCCAGCCATACGATCTATTACTATCACGGCGATCAATGCCTATCACAAGTCCTGTAGCAAATGCGCCACGCCCGAAGACCGAGTCGCGCACGTTGCCTTCATTTGGTTTGTTCAGTATAACCGGAGAATTCCGATTCTTGATACGTACACCCTTCAGCGCAAGCATTTGTTGACTAAATGATCTGTAACATCCGCCGGCTAATTTACCATTAGCGCCGATACGATGCGAGTATACATCCGTTGTTCCTGCACCATTTTGGTAATCTGCCCATGCGAAGATTGCGCCGTTCACATTATCGCTAACCAGCTGAGGAAGGAATTGGTCATAAGGCATTTCAGCTATCTCAGTGCCATTCGTTCCCCACATTGCGACACCGTTGAATGTCACACGTTGAGCATAAATATCGTAGTTGCCGCTGCGCTTGTCTTGCCACGTGACGATGACATTATTATCCTGTGAAATAATTTGGGGATTATACTGATGACCAGTCGAGGTGCAGACAGGAAGCCCCGCAGATGCCCACATCATCTGACCGCCGCTCAGAACATGCTGTGCATAAATATTGTAGTCGCTGCCAAGACGGTTGTCTTGCCATACGGCAATCGCTCCGCCTGTCTTGTCACTCACAACCTGAGGATAATATTGCACGCCGGAGACAGGGGCAAGCGCTATACCGTCAACAGTCCAAACGGCATTACCATTGGCATCGATCTTTTGCGCATATACATTATCGAAACTTCCTGCTCTGCGATCTTGCCATACAATAATGCAATTACCCAGCCCATCCTCAGTAAGCTGGACATTCCATTGCGTATTCGGAGCGACACAGACTGGCACGCCGTCAGCGGGCAATGCCATCGAACCATCTGCAAGCACACGCTGACAATAGATATCTGTAAATCCATTGTTTGCCCGGTAATCGACCCATGAAATAACAGCGCCGCCATTGCCGTCAGAAAGAAGTTTCGGTTCAAACTGATCACTTGGAGCAGCACAAACGACCTGACCATTCGTTGCCCATTGCGGTTGTCCATCAACGTTGAATCGTTGCGCATAAATATCGAACTGTCCGCTGCGACGATCTTGCCATGTAACAACAACACCGCCGGAACCATCGGCTACGATCTGCGGGTTGTACTGATGCCCCGCAGCATTAGAGACTAACGCACCGTTCGGGAACCAAAGTGTCGTACCGTTGGAAGAAACATGCTGGACAAAAATATCGTAGTCGACACCGTAACGATTGTCTTGCCAGACAATAAAAGCACCGCCATCACCATCGGCGATCAATTGAGGATAATACTGGAAGCCTCCTGTTGTAGCGAGTTCTATTCCACCCGGTGACCACACGGGATTTCCTGAAGAACTCAACTTTTGTAGATAAATTTTATCGTTAAGACCGTTGCGACGATCCTGCCATGCGATGATAGCGCCATTTCCGCCATCGCTCACGATGCGAACATTCCATTGATTCCCCTGATCTGTAACAACAGGAATCGTAACGTCGGATCGGCAGGGCCAATCAGCAAACGCTTGAACGGAGCATACAAAGAGGAGTAAGAAACTTACTAAACAAATTTTTCGCAATTGTATCATCTCATAGTTTCCGTTGTTCGGACAATGTTGATGCACTTCAACATCGTAAATACTAAAACTTACTTGACTTAAGAACCATCATTACTTCATGAAAAGTACTTTACGTACTCGTGAAAAACTCTGACCTGAAAACTGTTGATCAGTCGATACCGATTGAGCATGCACACTGATATAATACACACCGCTACTTACTGCCGATCCATCGCTGCGTGTTCCGTTCCATTCGAGCGTATAAGTACCTGCCGGACGAATATCATCCGTGAGTGTTCTGACTTCTTCCCCGAGCAGTGAATATACCGTTACCTTTACATTTGAAACTACCGGCAGTGAATAGCGCACATGCGTTATTGGGTTAAATGGATTTGGATATACTTCACCCACTGCATACGCTGTTGGTTCTTCAGAGCTTTTTGTTTTCTGTTGAACTCTTACTGTAAACGCTGATTGATTTCTGTTGTGGACGAGCAGAGATCCGTGACCTGAAAGCGGGGTCTCGGCAATCACTCTTGTATTAGATTTCTCAATTAGAATATAACTGAATTTTTCCTCATTTTCTACCCCCCACGAAAAAAATATTTTTTCCGAAGGTAGGGACATAAGAATCTGGTATTCTGCTTCATTTTCAATGATTTTTGGATGAAATTCTGCTATTCTGTGAGAGGCAAACCTTACATCAAACGACCCATTTGGTGGTAAAGGGGGCATCTGATACTTTTCAGAAGATATAGTCCGATCGCCAATTCCAAAATATAACGTCTGTGAATGCCTAACGTGATCACTGATGGTAAGTGTATTCATACTTGAAGGAAGTTGTTTCACCAATGCAACAGATGACGGAGCTATCGACGATGCTGAGAGAATGAGCGCACCATCCGCATTTGTTTTTACCCAATATCCGTTGCCCGGCTCTATTGATGAAGCAACATTATATCCTCCTGCATAGCTGAAATAATTCGATGTTACAATACTGGCTGGCTCACTTACGATTGAAGCTACAGCAATAGGTGAAGAGAGGGAACCGATCATGTTCCATCCTTTAATAACAGAAATCGTATCGTTAAAATAGGGACAACCTGAAATCATTGCTTGTTCCATTTTAACCCAATAGCCAACTCCCTTCTCAAGTGTATCACGAACAACATAGCTTCCGATATAGGCAAATGCATCCGATTCTTTGTATGGAAACAAAGTTGATGCACGACGATCTGCTGCTTCGACTGGGAGTGAGAGAAGATTCCAACCTCCGTTGGTACTGTACGTGATATCGATACTCTTGCAATGAAGAATTTCTATAACAATAACAGACGTATCCGCTACAACGATTGCATTTTGTCGCTTCATATCGACCTTCAGCTTACTTCCATGCGTTGTCGAGTCTTGGAGTATAAATATTCCAGACGTCAAGCTGTCGGGGTCCCATGAAAGTGTAAACGGATATCCACCAAGTCCCGGCTGCATTTGTGCAATATACCTGATCTCCTGATGGGTTGTGCTAAGCGTATCCCGATAATCGGTTTTGCTGCCGTTGGTGGATACAATAGACCATCGCACATCGAATGTGCCAGGCGAAGGTTTGGGAGAAAGTTCCGCTTCTCCTAATGATGTATCAATACCATCAGTCGCACCTTGGGCAGTACCAAATACCAATGAATCTTGTTCGAGGCCATTATCCTCAAATCGTAATACCGTATTAAATGATGAATGAGCGATAATACTGAATACACTGTCACTAATGTCAAAGACAGTAGTATCAGTGCTATTCACGACCTTCACCAAACATTGATTTGAGGAGATATAGCCAGGAACTAACCATTGATACATGAGCAACGAGTTGGGAAGCTTTGTGATATAATTCCACGTTGATCCTGAATCAGGAGAGTAATACAGACTGTTGTATACAAATTCATTTTCAGTCCATGAAATCGTTTGATACGAACCCCCGCTCCACTGCTCGCCGCCGTTGGGAACAACGATGTTGAGTGAATTGATAGTAAATGTCGTATCGCTTGTATCACTTGTTGTCGTGTAAAGGCGATCAGAAATTCTGATACGGTATTGCGATGATATGGTAGAGGGAGTTATCCAATCGTACGTTGTTTGAGAGAGAGGAATGCTATCTGCGATGGTAATCCATGCTCCGCCATTATTGGTGGAATATTCAATCTTTACGGCATACAAATTCGAAGCTGTCCACTCTATTGTGTGTTGAAAACCACTGGTAAAGAATTCTCCGCCGTTGGGGCTTATCACCTGGATCGAAGGAGTATACTGTAATTTGTAAATGCCATTTTGCTGACCGGCAATTACAGTCAACGAATCGAGTGCGAGCAAACCATAATTGAACTTAGCTGAGCTGCTGAAACCGGCGTCAAAATTTTGCCATGATGCGCCGGCATCACGTGAAATGTACACGCCTCCCAACGTACCTGTAAAGTAAACACCAAAATACACAAAATTCGGATGGACAGTCGAGCATGTTACCCACCATGAACTTGAAACACCGATCGGCGTAGTAATCGCGGTCCACGTTTCACCTCCATCGGTGCTTTTTATGATACCGCCACCGCCGCTGAACCTTGTCGCATACATCGTCTGATAATTAAATGGATCAATGGCAATAGCAGGAACTTCACCGCCCGCAACTGCCGTATAGACTTTCCTCCACGTCACACCATGATCAGTTGTTTTCCAGATACCCGTGCCTGCATCGCCTATGAACATGATGTTAGCGCTGTCTGGTCGTAACTCCGCATCGCACCATGCGTTGAAGTCTGCCCCTCTTCGCACGGTAACCGTGTCCCACGTCGAGCCAAAATCCGTGCTGCGCCACAGTGTGTCATTCCCCATAGTGTACACGGTATCAGGATGTTCAGGTTTGAATTCTACAGGTTTGCCGTAATAATAGAACGATCCTCCCCATGTTTCGGTCCATGATGTTCCGCCGTTCGTCGTTTTCAACACTCGATCACGTTCACTGCCGCTTGATTCCACACCAACTAATAATTGGAGCGTGTCATTCGGATTGACAGCGACTGACTTAATGGCGTTCGGAGATGCGCCGACGGTCGGTACAAGATTTCCGTACTGCTGCCAAGTGTAGCCGCGATTCCGGCTAATATAGACTGCTCTTGACCCAGGCGAGCCATAGAGAACATTTGAATTGAGGGGATTCACGGTCAATGAATTCCCTAAGCCGCTGCCGGAGACTTTCTGTACCCACGTCTGCGATAACCCCGGCACAGCACCAATAACAATGAGAGCTAGTACAACATACTTAAAATACGACAATCATTTCTCCATCACTTCATAACCGTCATCTTCTGAATGCTTGAAAACTTACCGGCAGTCAATCGATAGAAATATATACCACTGGCAAGTTGTGCGGCATCGAACGGCACAGCATAATACCCTGCTACCTGCAGTCCGTCAACTAAGGTCGCTACTTTTTTGCCTAAGATATCGTACACTGTGAGTCGAACGTATTCATGTGTAGGCAGCTCGTAACGTATCGTCGTTGTAGGATTGAATGGGTTTGGATAATTTTGCAGCAATGCGAACCCCTGAGGTGTAAAGTGTTCGTATGCACGGAGCTTAACATCATGTAGCGCAAGAGACGGCACGGTAATATCACCATTACTACGCATTTCAAGGATACTCATCCTGCCTGTCTTTCGATTGGTGACGACGAGCGCATAATGCACATTCGCTTCCTGTTCGATATGCCACGAAATCGTTACCGACGCACCTAACGAATGTATTGTTAATGGAAATTCCATAGCATGCATCAGCTTCGCAGGATGTACCTCTACCATTCGATGAGAAGCAAATCGAGCATCAAATCCATCGGGCGACGCCGGCGGAAGATCGTAGTACGACGGATGGTTACTCACTCTATTCTCATCGCCAAAAAAGAGTCTCTGTTCATGCCCTACCGCATCTCGTATTGTTAAAGAATGTAAATGCTGTAATGAGCTAATAGAAGCAGAGGGTTTGCTTGTCCGTGCAACTACCTGCTCTCCATTTGGCTGCGTCCGCGGTGTATTCGACGGTGCATTAAGAACAAGCTGACCTGCCGCACTTGCCCTCACCCAATGACCATAACCCGGAAATAATGAATCCAGCGGAATGTAGCCGCCGCCATCGTATGTATAATACAATGAAGTGATGATACCAGACGGTATGGAAACTATGGACGATGTCGGGACTAAGTCAGAAACCGATCCTATTAAATTCCAGGCAATGCCAACATCGACAGTGTCTTCATCAATGGGAGCGCCGATGACGCTCTTAATGTAGGTAGAACCAAACTTCAGCCAAAAGCCATACCCGGGATCTACACTGTCACGTTCGACGTATTGCCCCTGGAACGCAAATGCTTTTGAAGTCGCAGTCGGGAATAAACTTGTGGTTGCATAACTCAGCACCTGGACGGGTACTGAGAAGAGATTCCAGTCGTTGACGAACCTGAACGCATGAACTGGAAACATCGCATCATGATCTATTGCAATTGTCTGAACGGGCTTAATCCCAATATCACCGATAATTGTAGCACCGCCGGTGAGCGTATCGATTAGAATGAGATTGCTCGGTTGACTCCCGATGCCAATCACCCCGAACAGGTTACCTGCACCATCGAATGCAATGTCAGGTGTTTGCACATTGAGCATAGTTCGCCCGACAAGTGTCGTTGCACCTGTGGTAAGATCAATTTTATAAATTCTATCCTGTGGCGAACTGATCTGCGAACTTGCCCACAGTTCTCCCGTGACGGGGTTAAAATCAAGTCCGGCAATTTTTATTCCTGTTGAAGCAACTTGCACAATATTGCCGGTGCTCAGGTCTAATCGGAAAATAGTCCCATTGAATCGACCGAAGTATATCGTATCGCCTCTAAATGTCATCGCCTCAACCGTTGAGTACGGTATAGTCATGACGGTATGTGCATCCCCGCCAGAGCTATTGACACGCAACAATCTGGTCGAAGAACCGAACGGAAGCATTCCCCAGAGTTCTTTCGTTATGGGATGAATTTTTAAGTTGGTAACTTCTTCAAACCCTGTGAGACCGATGGCGGCACCGACAGCGGTAACCGGATCGATGGTAATGAGCCGACCGAAATAATTGATGCCTGTTCCACCATACATCGTACCGGATTGCGCTGCTGCGATTTGATATCCTAAAGCGCTCAAGTTGATCGTCAATGCAGGATTATAGGTATCGTTGCTATTGAGCACAAGTGTACTCGCAAGATTGCCGACAGTTTTCGGATTGAAGCGTACTTTGACACTCTCAACCTCGAACGTAGCAACTGACAGAGGTAAGCTTGGAGGATCAACCAGTGAGAAATTCGAATCGGGATCGGTGAAGCTCGTTATGACTAAGGTATCGGCGCCGTTATTCGTAAACGTAATCGTTAATGTATCTCCGATATGATTGATTTCTGCTTCATCGAAGTTGATATCCGTCGGCGTAGCGTAGATTGACTTTCCTGCAACCGGCGCCATTTGTGTTTTCGTAATCCACGTCCCCCATGAGGATGAACCCGCTGAATATTCTCCGATTGCCCAGAAGGAGTGCCCATCTGTAGGGTCGAGACCGATACCCATATAATCTCCCCATCGATTGCGTTGAGCTCCCATTGGGTCCTGAATAAGTTGATAGTTTGTTATACCAGCCTTGACTAAAACGCTTGACGACAACCCCGGAGGATCTGTTGCCCTATGCCCGGAAAGATAGACTCCGGGATACTCGGACGTGCCTGACCGTGTAAACACTATCATCACATCTCCGCTATCATTCACCATAAGAGCGGGATAGATATGCTCGTACGTGTCAAGACCCATTGCCACGTCTTCAAGATTTGTATTTGTGAAAGGATTCAGTCGCACATAATGAAGAGCCGAAAAAGCGTTGCTTGTGCCACTCGCAATGGAGTGCACAGCCCACAGTGAGCTATCTCGATAACTTGCCCTATGCCGTATAGCTCTTCCACCCCCCTCTAATGCTATACCTCCCCCCAGTTCCTCTGCATTGGTGGGAGTTGTGAACTGAACAACAGGAGTATTCGCCCCGGTGATATAAGGACTTCCGATAGGATCGTGAATTGTCCAAACGCTGAAAAATGTTCCTATGCCGTAAGGTGAAGTCGCTATCAGAAAATGGACACCCGGCGTTCCACGAACTTCAGAAGGACGTATTCCATCGACGACAACCGTCGTGTGTTGTGGTTCTCTGATACTCCAAAAATCTGTCCATGTGATCGATCCCGCAGTATTTGCATAAAGTTGCGTTTTCTCGATAATGCGTACTCGTGAATAAAATTGATTACCAAAATCACGAGTTGTGATGTAAAGAGCGAGACTATCATATCCAAGCTGTGGATAATCCGGTAAATTTCCTGTCGCGGAATCGCCAAGACCAGCAAGCATTGCCCAGTTGTACCATGTACCGAGAGGATCATTATCATCGGAAACAGATAAAAGAATATGATATGGTCGTCCTGTCGATGGATCTGGAAAATCTCCACCAGTCATGATCCAACGATTAGAAAAATGATCGTAGATAACCTCCGGATCAGAAAGGGATACAGTACCTCCAGGAACAGCACTACTGAACCATGAATTCATACTAATCGACTTGAGCAGATTGCCGCTCTTATCTCTAATTTGAAATGCTGAATTCACTGCGCTTACTAAATGATTAGGCCCAACTGCCATGATAGGGTCGGGAGGAAAAGCTCCTGTGGGACCGTTTCCTTGAAAATTTGTCAGTACAGCCGGACGAGAGCTTGGTGGTAAGAGCGAGGATGTAGATTTATTCTCAATCAAGTTCGATCCCGGTGGTCCTTTCGGAGGCATCACGTCATCGGGCGCCGGTAACTCAGGAATTGCAAATTTATTTTCAATCTCGCCAACCTCAATTATACTCAAAGGCACATTACCAAAACTATTTGTTGAAACAATAGCTCCGCTGGAAAGTAACCCAGCCTTAGGGCCCAATGAAATTGGCGGCGGTGGACCAGCTACGAGGACATCAAGAACAAGATCACCGCCTGTCGGAACACCACCAGTCGGTCCCCCCCCCTTCCACTCTGCAACATGCAGGATGTACGTTACACCTGCCTGAACCTCATAAATTATTTCCGCCTGGCGTATCGTGCCCGGATTAATGTCATCATTACAATCAACTTCGACCAAACTTCCACACGTGCCGGTATATAAACCAAAGGCAACGTCATACGTAGCAGGCGTGCTCGCCGCAGAAGTGAATTTAACATACCGCGTAGTATCGGCGGTATAGGTATACCACACAGACTTACCACCACCGCTATCAGCGCACAGAAGTACAGGGTCGGTAGCATTTGGCGTAGCTAAACGTGTATCCTGACTCGCTGTAAACGGTAATGCTGAAATGACCGTTGCACCCGAACACTCATCGTTTGCAGGAGGCGGTGCACCAAAGGGAGATTGCGCGGTTGCTAAGTTGATTAAAAGAAGGCTATACGATATAGCACTGAATACTAACCTACGTAACATATGTTTCATAGAATATCTTTCCTTATTGTAAGAAAAAAGAACTACGTTCTATTTAATTAGTAAAAGTTTACGTTGACTTTGATAATGCTCTCGCTGTTCATCATTGCTCAGAACACTGAGTCGATAAAAATACATCCCTGATGAAAGCTGAACTGCATTGATGGTGATGTCGTAATAACCCGCACCATGGCTTATGTTATCCAACATTGTCATCACTTCTTCGCCGAGCATGTTGTACAACTTCAATGTCACCGTCGAGGCACGCGGCAGTGCAAACGGAATCGTCGTCGTCGGGTTGAACGGATTTGGATAATTCTGACCGAGAACGAAGGATGTCGGCAACGGCTTTCCTTCGGCAACATTCAAAGTGAGTGAAGCAATAGCTTGATGTACCACAAGTTCACCGGAGCCCGTCATACGTTGAAGTACAGCACCATCGGACGATACTAAAGTATACTTATTTACGTCTTCAGTTTCAATAGCCCAGTCAATTTTTAACGGATAAAGTGAAGATTGAATACTGATAGGATATTCGGCATTTTTCTGTTCTTTACCTGCAAACAATTCGGCTAATCGTCCGGAAGCAAACCGCACGTCGAAACCTCCTTCCGGAGGCAGCGGCGGAAGTTCGAAGCTGACTAATCCTTGTGAAGGTTGACAACCATCGCAAGGAGTTGTCTCGCCGAAGTATAAGGTTTGTTTATAACCTCGCGCATCTGTAAATGTCAAGCGATTGAGATTCTGCAGATTGGGCGGACGTCCCGGCTTCGGCTGCTTCACCGGTTTCATTTCAGAAGAAGAAAGCATCAGTGTTCCCGCTTGATTCACTTTCACCCAGTATGCCAACCCGGGTTTTAATGTGTCTTCGTTATAATACGACCCGCTATAGCCAAAATAATTAGAGGCAACATTACTCGTCGGATTCTCGATGATGGATGAAATAGGAACAGGATTCGTCAGCGATCCTATCATATTCCATGAACTTACTACAGAAATTGTATCACTCGTTACCGGTAAACCTGTGTGGGATGCAGTTTCTGATGTATCGAACTTCAGCCAATATCCGATGCCATTGAGCAATGTATCTTTGGTAACATACGCCCCTTCGTAGGCAAATGCACTCGATATGGCAGCAGGGTATGCAACGATTTTGCGGCTGTCGCTTAACTGTACCGGAAGTGACACCATGTTCCAGCCGCTTGCGATACTTGTATTGACCTTAACATTGCCGCCGCCGCCAACACCATTTCCCTGAACTGTCGCCGTATCTGGACTGCCCGGTGCATTATGCGTAAAAATTATATTGCCCGATTGTATGCCATTCACATCAGGCGAGAATGTGATCACAAATGTCTGTGATGAGAACGCCGCTACAGAAGCCGAAGTCGGTAATACTGAAAACTTTGCATTGCTGGAACTCACGGAAGAAATGTTCAGCATTACATTCCCATTGTTCGTTACAATTACACTGTCATCTTTCGGCAAACCGACGTTAACATCACCGAAATTCCGGCTTGCAGGTGACACTGAAAAAAGTGCTGAAGAGCTAATCTCGATGGAATCCGTTCCGCCTGCTTCGTAGTAGCGAGCAGCAAATTCTTGCAGGTAGAGGTTTGCCATGCGCCCATCTTGAATAATCAACGTGTTCTCATCGTTGGAATTCTCCGCACTGTTCGACCAGTTGTGCGAGCCCGTCAACGCATACTGAGTTCCATTCACTTGATCAGCATCCACAATCGCGTATTTATGATGTAGTAATCCCGACCCGCCTTTAAGATGGACATCGATACCATTTGATTGAAGATATGCAAATTGGTTATTGGTATCAGTATTGTTATCCAGCAGCATACGTGTTTTCTTTCCCGCATTTTTGCTTGCGATCACCGAGTCGGCAAGGTCTTTCCGTGTACACGTGAGTAAACTTGCTGCGACTGATGCTTGCGCTTTTCGTATTGTCTTTCCGATGTATGTCGTCGTATTATCACTCGGGCTGAAGTACAACTCTACAGGGACACTATTGATAACGAAATGATGCGGTGTGTTGTCTGTTTTCCTGAATCCAAACCGCGAGTTGGATTGATTCGGCAGATCGCTCGAGCTTCCCCACATTTCATTAAACTCTGCATTGTACGCAATAGCAAGCGAGACGTCCTGAATCTCGATAGAGTTCTGTCGGTCACTTGTTGTGCCTTGAATTGTCGGATTCCATGAGCCGCTCCACACCCATACGCTTTCCGGGGCGCCGCCTCGGACATCGAACACCATAAACTTATTATGCATCAATCCTGCTCCTCCTGTTACGAGGTCATACGAATCATCGATGAACGGAATACCGCTGGATTGTAATGTGCTAAACGCATTCGAGGTTACATTATCGTGTTCACAAATGATGCGCACTTTTACGCCGCGATTCTTTGCATTGATCAATGCGCTTGCGATAACATCTCCCTGACTACTTCCACTGAGACTGTATAAACTAACATCGATTGATCGCTTGGCATTGTTAATGCGCGTTGTCAGGCGGCTGACTAGATCCTGATTGCCTAAGGCATTTTCCCAAATAGCCACTGACGTGTTTACGCTTTTATTAAAGTACGCATTTATAGCACCTGTTGATCCCGGCGGCGAGGCAGTGATGACAACCAAATCTCCAGCATTACTTGTATCACCGTTTGCAACAGAGAATGCCTGAACATGATATATCGTTGCCGGCTGCAGCCCGGTGATATCTATTGCATGTGAAGTACGCAGCGTGTTATCGGGCTCCAGCACTCCAAGCTCATACGATGCCATAATACCATAGCGCAAACGTGTCGTGCCGTTATTCACCGTCGTCCAGCTGATGTGGAATGAAGATGAAGTGATATTACTTTCAATGGGAAGCGTGGCAAACAACGGTCCCTCTGAAATGATATCAGTCGTATAGCGCGGCATCATCTGATATCCGCCAATAAAGGGAGAGGAAGTTTTGAATTGACTCAATACACCGATAACATCGAATGTCCCTTGCGGCGCGGGTGTATTGGCAAAATCGACGTTATTATCAACACGGATATCGACGAAACCGGAAGCATCTATCAAACGATAATTCGTCCCTGACCCGGATACCGCCCAACTCGGTATCGTGTTATTAAACGTATCGCGTACAGTCGCTGTATTTACGCGAACGAGCAGCCCTTCGAAATTCTCTACACCACCTGCTCCATCATTTTTGAGCTGGCTGCAAGTCACATTTGTCGGTGAGATTGTATTTCCTGAACTGACAATAGATTGCAGTACCGGCGAAACAATCTCACTCAATCCGTTAAACGGTTCGACTCTGCCTGTAACGATGACCTCATCGCCGATGGCAACAGCCGTCGAGAACGACGAGCCAAAAATACCGATCCCGCCTGTGTTATCCTGCACGTATGATGGACCACCGAATTGATTCGCCACAGTAACGATACCGCTGAACGTCACTAATTGTCCGACGCGCAACATCACGCCATTGGCATCATTTCCTTTAATCTCCGCAATCGTTTGTGGCAAACCGTAGGCAACGACTGTTGGCGTAGGAGTAATATTCTTGTATTCACTCAACGCTTTCGTTTGCACATAGAATGAATACGTCGCTGTGCTATCGGGCGCTGTGACACTTTGGATAGAGATGATTGTTGAATCTGCATTAAACGTAATTGCATTGAAGTACACCGTATCACCACTGACGGATGTCGTTGCTGTCATATTCGAGTAACTTATGTCACCCGTTGTATGCGACCAGCTAAAGTTTGACGGGACAAGGATACGAAGATCGGTAACGGTGAATGCCGTATCACGATGGTAGGTGATTTGAAATTTATATACGTTGCCGTGATAGACGGTATCAGGATCCATTGTGGCGGTTCCTGAACCATCACCTGTTGTGTTAGCACGGAGTGTATTAAGCCAAGCGATATTATTCGCGGTATTCCCTACACCTTGAGTGATCGTTGCAGAATTAAATGTCCAGTTTGAAGTGGTGCTATCAGGCACGAATCCTTCATTGAAGAAGATTGTTCTTGCAGAACTCATACTTCCGCCAAAATGAACATCTGGCTGAGAAAACTTGTTTAGGTTTGATGCTCCCCACGAAATACCAAAGACGTGTGTATCTGAAGCGTTTCTAATTTGTATAGCATCACTTGAACCAGCAAACAGAAATACTCCAGCCGCATTAAAGTACAGGCTATTGTTCGCTTTGATCATCAACAAATAGTCGGAAGGATCAGTATCTTCGGTAAACGTAGTAGTGGATGTCCCTACAACAATGATCGTTCCTTTTGCAAGAGAACTCCAGAGCGTATTTGTAGTAAAAGAGAGAGGAGTCTGAGCAGTGCCTCCTGAACTGAAATCACGCAAGTCCCAGTCTCGGAGATCTAGCGCATCTTGAACAACGAGCAACTCCAACCATTCATCTGTACTGGAGGAATTGTAAAGTTCATTAATCGTGATTTGTTGTGCAGTGACAAATTGTGCACTTAGGATGAATAGAACACAAAATACAATATTCCCAAACATTTTGGTATTGATAACCTTCATACACCCTCGAATTTTTTCAAAGATTTTTAACATACAACCGCATGGTATAAAAACAAACTTCCCGAGAAGAAAACCTCCTCCCGGGAAGTTGGTGGATTAGAGAGTTACTTCATCATCAGTATCTTTTGTGTCGCCCGGAAATTACCGCTGACCATCCTAATAAAATACATACCGCTTGCAGCTTGCATCTGTTCATCGGAACGACCGTTCCACTCTACTGCATGATAGCCTGCTGTTTCAACATTATCAAGAAGCGTGGCAATCTTCCTTCCGAGGATATCATACACTGCAACGTTCACATGCGCATCTCTGGGCAGGGCAATTGTGAACTTCGTAGATGGATTGAACGGGTTCGGATAATTCGCACCTAAGGCAAACTCTGTCGGGAGTAATTCTTTTCCGCTGACCTTCAACACCAGCGATGTGGCATCAGCATTTTTAATTGTCATCGAGCCCTCGCCCGTTAGCGATTCACTGCCTAACAGTTTACCATTTGATGCATCGGTCATTATAAACGCTTTACTGTTGTCAACAATATGCCACTTTAATGTAATCGGATAAGCAGCAGACTGGATCGCAATAGCAAACTCCTGCGCTTGTGATGATTGTGAGGAGTAGAGCGCAACTGAATGCTGAGTAGTGAACCGCGCATCAAAACCACCCGCTGGCGGCAGCGGCGGTAACTCATATTTCATTAAAGGGAATTTACCATCAACATCGACGCCAAGTTTCAACATCTGCTTGGAACCGTTCCTGTCAGTAATTGTCAACGTGTTATAGTTCTCAGTCTGATCGAGATCTCGTACACTCTGTTTTGGCGTCGCTCCCGCACTCGCGAGCACAAGTTTACCGTTGCCGTTGACTTTCACCCAGTATGCTTGAGCAGGCAAGATAGTGTCCTCAATGACGTACGAGCCTGAGTATCCAAAATATGAACTCTGGACTATCCCGCCCGGAATTTGTACGATTGTAGCTACCTCAACCGGATTGCTGATCGACCCAACCATATTCCATCCATCGATAACATCTATCGTATCAAGAGTACGTGTTGTGCCAGTCAGCGTCACTGTATCAAGGGCTGGGAATTTCAGCCAGTAACCGGGACCATTTTCAAGCGTATCTTTGACGATATACGCCGAGTTGTATGCGAAAGCATTCGAGATAGCGCTCGGGAACAATATCGTCTTTCGATAATCAGCTACCGTCAACGGAACGGAAAGCATATTCCAGTTTGGATTAAAGATATAATCTTCACCACTCGCACCAAGCGGACGCGATGCATCGGCTGCAGTCCATCGCGAGAATGCATTCACACCTGTTGCGCTGAGTTGGTTCAAACCTGTATTATTTGTGCCCGGCACATAGCTCCACGCACTGCCTGCATCGGTGGACTTCCATAATTGTAATGTTGCTTCCGTATGCCCATTCAATTCACTCTCGTCATACAAGAGGTCAACTGAGGCATTCAAACCGGTGTTGGTTTTCGGAGAGATATCAAAATATCTGAGAATCGACGTATTGCCGCCGCCGCTCTGCGCTGTGCCGGTAACACGGGTTACCGTCGTCGTATCCGGTGCAGCGTCTGAAGCATTGATTGTTACCCCAATGCCCCCAAAACTCTCAGCAATGGATTGTGCAACCACGCGTGTTGCCTCTACGGGACCAATGATTGTATTCCCGGCAGACTCCTGCAATGTTCCGTTGAGCGTAACTTTATAGAACGGTGGAAGATTCATGTCTTGCTGTAAGACCAGCGTGTCGCTCGAACTAACAATAACATTCGCATATTGCCCGACCTGACTGCCGCTGATAATTTGCGTTGATGATGCCAAACCTCCGTTGATACCGACGTTCAAATTGTAAGTACAGCCCGTTAATATCTTTTCGGGGCTATACCGTTCATTCTTTTGAGCAGATGGGGCAATCGATGCACCCACGCGCAGGTCAATCGTTCCATTGTTCACGATACCGCCGCCGTCGAGATTGATATCTGCAACGTTGACGCCACCACTGAAGTCCTGTACAAGCAAACTTGCACCCGATTCTACAGTAATACCGCCTGTGAGGTGCGGCAGAGTATCATTGTTGCCATTACCAAGATCAGCCGGGTGAGAATTCACATCACTGCCGATCCAAAACGTCGAACCGGCTTTCACCTTGAGACTGATGACATTCATCGTTGTACTTGTCGAAGCGCTTGGCGCACACCGTAAGGTTTTTGCAGTGCTGCCGTCGCCAATTTCGAGATTTGCAAGACGCAAACTGGCGCCGTTCTTCAAAGAATCTGTCGTCGAGCCTACAAGCTGCACTGTTCCCTCATTCATATTCAAGCCTGCATGACCATTGCTAGCAACATTACTTGACGTGCTGATGACATTTCCTTTGACAACGAGCGTTGCATTCGTATTGCCGTTCGAGGTAAGCTTTGGTCGTCCGCCGCGATCACCGCTTCCACCACCGGAGCCGCCGCTGATGGTGAGTGCACCGTTGACTGTAAGTTTTGGACTCCCAGTCGTCATAAACTCAAGCAGGGGTCCTGAATTTGACGCGCTTCCGTTGCCGGTTATTGTTAAGTTATTACACTGAGCGCTCGCGTTATCAATCGTTACAGTTACACCGAGTGTCGTCATCGTAGCATTATCGCCCGCGCCGGGTGCAACGCCTCCAGCCCAGGTGCCGCCTGAACTCCAGTTGCCTGTTGCAATCGCCTCATACGGATTGACAATGTTGACCGTCGGTTGTGAAGCAACGTTCGAAAGCGTTCCTCCGCTGCCTGCAGTTTTTGTTGTGAACGTCGTTACTCCCAACGATGCCGGCGTCGTGAGATTTGATATGATCATTGTTCCGGTATTAACATTCGTGACTGCCGCACTGTTCACAGTAATAACATAAGGATCGCCTCCAGTGCCAGTACCGCTGACTCCCGAAGACGCTCCGCTGTATCCCGTGCCGGAAAGCGAGTACGATGTTCCATCCCACGTCCATGATGATGGAATGGTAACACTCGAATTCGTTATAGTATTGGTACCATCACCTGTCACCGTCAGCGTTTCCTTTGCCGCCGCAACACTTGCAAAACGAAGCGATGGTGTAATCGACGCAGTTCCCGAACCGTCTGCCGCATCGACTCCCATATCCGTTGCCTGCCTCGGTTTCAAACGAAGATAGGTATTCGAATACGATAAAATACCGATTGCATCGACAGCAGAAACCGGAATTGCTTTGCCGACAAGACTATTGTTACTGCCGCTGCTTTCTACGCGAATCGTAATCGTATCAGTCGATCCATTCTCATATAGATAATTTCTTGCCGCGACATACGTTCCCGTTGAATCCGTAGTGACGCCAACAACTTTGACAAGTCTGGCTTCATTGGCATTCGTTGCAGAATGCGTCAGAGGGAGCGATACGGTTGTCGGGGTGAGAGATGAGGTGCCAGTCGTATCGACAAATGTCGGGGGCAGCATTTCGTATGCGCCGTTAAATGCAACGATGGGACCCTGCACCCGTGCGTTGCGACCTGCCGCAAGTGTCGGCAGTCCGCCAGAAAGAAACATCTGCAATCCGCCGGTTGCATCCTGAATAAACCCCTGCCCGTTTGCAAACGTGTTGGTGTTGACATTGATAACGCCATTGACTTGAGCCCCATATCCCGATATACTCGAAAGAGACTGCGCCTTGATCGACGATATCGGTGCATCGCCCACAAAATACCCTTGGAGTGAATTTGCCGTCGATGCGTATGCTGATGAATCATCTGTTGCAGAGACAAAATATTCTACGAGGTCACCGGCAGAGGCGTGTTTTGCAGCCGAGATCAATGCGGCATAACGTGTACCGGAGACAACTGACATGGTAAACGAAGAATCGTAGGTGCCGCCGTTCACGCGAACGTGAAGTCTTGCGCTTGTAATCGTGCCGTCAAAATCAGCTATCGTTGCATAGACTGAATCTGTTCCTCCGGTCGATGGGACAAAGATTGCGCGTGAGACGGCAGAGATACTTGGAGTTTGATTACCTGATGGAGGATCTTCTGTCGAAGAAGCTGAGTTCTGAGGGTTGCTTGCGGTTTGAAAAACAAAATCTATACTGTTATCACCACTATCCCATCCGTTTCCACTTAATTCATCACCGCCGCCACTTGCCATTGAGGACGCTGTTGAACCAGATTGCGCTTTACGTTCAGCGCTTGTTGTATTGGTGAGCGCAGTTCCTGTGGGACCTGTTCCTTCAAATCCATTCGGAGTGGTGCCATATCCTACAAAATCTATAACTGATCCATCAAGATGAGGATCAGTACCAGTCAGGGTAGTTGTACTATTGACTAAGGCAACCTTACCATTCGACGCAGACATCGTAATTGTTCCTGTTGCATCTGGCGTTGGTAAGGTAGCTCCAACAGCAGCTGTAGATGCTTCCTGAATTAAATAAAAACTATGTGATGCGATAGAACCAGAAAGGTCTGTTTTTGACCAGGTGGATCCTGTTGCAGATGCATACTGGACAGACCAACCTGTAAGACTTACACTTGAGCCAGTGGGGTTATATAGCTCGATATAGTCATTTCTCCAAGTTGCCCCAGAGTTTCCACCTCCGCCATACACTTCGCTGATAACGACATGGGTAGCAATCTGCGCCTCCATTGTACCGACAAACACTGACGAGCAAACAACAAACGCAAAGAGAATCGTAGAAAACAGTTTCATAAGAACTCCTCCTCCGGAAAAATAAGTTATATCAATTAGTGAATTATGATGTGATGAATATTGAACATACTTGAAACACCCCTGGAGGCGGAATACAAACAACTATTAAATGGTAGCTAAACTTTCATCAAATATCAAGCTTTTTCTGAAGAATTTTCGGTGAATATCACCGAATCAAGATCATCCTTCTACCATCGACATATTCAGATGTAATGACCTCATAGAAATAAAAGCCGGTCGGGACATCCCTGCCGTTACTATCCTTACCATCCCATGCGGGAGCAGGTTCACCGGAGTATTGGTTATAGTCACCTGCCTTATCGTAATACTGGTTTGGAATCTCATGCATCAATCTTCCAAGCGCATCGAAGATTCTAATCATGACAAATGACGGTGCCGTAATACGGAATGGCAAGAACGTGTAAACGTTTTTCGACGGAACAAAGGGGTTGGGAAAATTTGGCTCCAAATTAGCTTTGGGTTTTCCGCCACCGCCTCCTGGAGGTGGTGGTGGTCCGCCGCCATCGGTTGTGTGAATGATCGCGCCGCGCGTACCCGTCACCCACCCGGTATTTTCATCTGTGAATGAGCAGGAATAGAACGTACGACCCGTTGCCGTTGACTGAAGATACCAGCTTCGTCCACCGTCGACAGTGCGGATGATGGTGCCGGATGTTCCAACAACCCATCCAATTTTGTCAGTCACAAATTGAATATCGAGGAAATGGTTTGAGCCGCGAACCGGATTTGAGACTGCGCCCCATGTAAATCCTCCGTTCGTCGTGCGCAAGAGACGGTGAAATTTCCCTGCAGCAAAACCGGTATCCGGACTGATGAAATGCAGTGCAAGGAGCGTACGCGGATCATCTTCAACCGTCAGCCACGAAGCGCCGCCGTTGATTGTTTTCAAGATATATGTGCGATCGCCTGTGGAGCCGTAATTTGCGCAAACATATCCCCTATTGATATCGACGAAATACACAGCGCTGAGTGTAAGAGAGGAATCGATTGTGGTACGCGTCCAGTTGAAACCATCTGTCGTTCGCAGCACCGTGCCTCGTTGGCCCACAGCCCATCCATGAAATGGATCAGTAAAATGAAGTGCATATAATGCTACAGCAGTATCAACAGGCACACGCGTCCAATTGACCCCGTCATTCGTCTTCAGCAGCGTCCCTAACGAATCGGCATCACCGACTGCCCAACCCTGATTTGCTGCAGTAAAGTACGTTGCCCGGAGGGCGCTTGTTGTCGGTATCGGATCCTTTGCCCATGTCGAACCTCCGTTTGTCGTATGCATGGCTGTTCCGAATTCTCCTACTGCCCATCCACGCGAAGCATCGATAAACGAACTTCCATAGAGATCATACGTCGTGTTATTAAAGAGGCGGACCCAGCTTTGCCCGCCCGTAAACGTTAATTTTATCTCTCCATTATCACCTACGATATATCCTACCATGGTATCGACTAACGCAACTGCATTGAGGTCGTTGATCGGATCAAGAACCGTAGGGATCCAGGAAAACCCGCCATTCGATGTATACAACATATTGCGTTCGCCGACAGCAACGCCTCGAGATGATGAGATAAACGAAATATGAGAAATATCCTGTGGCACGTTGGAGAATTGACGACTCCATGTTGCACCGCCGTTGGTCGTCTTGATAATAGTGCCTGATGAGCCGGTGACCCACCCTGAGTCACGACTGACAAAAAACACTGAAGAGTAATTTCGAAAGAGCGTTGTATCGGGAATGAAACCCCACGTAATGCCGCCATCAATTGTCTTGAGAATAACACCGGCATCGCCCACTGCATAACCAACTGTTGATGTTGGAAAAACAACTGATCGTAAATTAGCGCTGGTCGCAATAGGGGAAATACTCCACGAAAGTCCTCCATCATTTGAACGCAGAATAGTTCCTGTATCACCGACAGCAACAAACTTCGTTGTTCCGGCGTTGGTAACACTGCGTAATGTACGTTTACCTACGGGAGAGCTTCGTACGAACCAATTTACACCGCCATCACTCGTCACGAGAATGGTGCCTTCCGTCCCGACCGTGAGACCAGTGCCGACGTTTAGAAAACTGATAGAAAACAGTGTGATAGAGTTATCGGCAAGGATTTGTTTTGAACTCCATGTGTTGCCTCCATTTGTCGTTGATATGAGCGTGCTTGCTTCTCCGACTGCAAAAGCAACGGAGCGCCCCAATGTTTTAATGCCATGCAGACTGTTGCCCTGTGGCAGCGGGTTTTGCCATTGCCAGTGTTCTTGCGCACTCATGAGCATTGTCATCATGATGAATAACGCGAGGACGACGATATACCGTCTACAGTTCAAAACTCGTATAGTAATTGGGTTACTGAAAATATGTGCATGGATGTCGCAGAAGAAGACTTCCACCACATCGTCAAATGATGTTTATTACACGACTACTTCAACAACAGCATTTTATTGACACGCTGAACGCTCGTGCCATCAACGAGAATACGATAAAAATATATTCCGGAAGGCAGATCATAGCCATTGTTACTAACAGCAGTAAAGCGCACTGCATGCTCGCCTGCATCAAAGAGTTGATTCTCGAACAGTCGTTGTACTTCCTGACCAAGGACGTTATAAATTGTCAATGACAGTGAAGCAGTTTTTGTCAGCGTAAAGGAAATTGTCGTTGCCGGATTAAATGGATTCGGGTAATTGATTGCCCTCGGGATAATGCTGTTCGGAACATTTACCGATGAGAGCAACGGACCCGGAGGTGTATTCTTCAGTATCGCAGCATTAGCGCCTACAACCCAGGCATTCACGGAGTCGAGAACACACATTCCAAACAAATTAGCGTTGGTAGCAGAAACCTGCCGGCTCCAGCTTATTCCTTCATCTTCGGTCTTCAGGATTGTTCCACCGATACCCGATATAAGTACTGTCATATCATCCACGACACCTACAGATAACAGGGCTTCCAATGTCCCGGAATTTTGATTTGTCCACAACAGACCGCCATTAGTGGTATGAAAGACCGTACCTCTATCTCCAACAGCCCAGCCAACATTTTCATCGATAAAATGTACAGAACGCAAGGGGCGAGAAGTAGACGGTGGCGCTTGCCCATACCAACTCACACCGCCGTTCGTCGTGGCAACGATAGTACCTGATGCGCCTACAGCCCAGCCATTCTCATCGTCGACAAAAAAGATGTCGTACAAATTTCGACCAACGCCAATATTATATGGTGTCCATGTTGCACCTGCGTTTTTCGTTTTTAATATCTTGCCTCTGTTTGCAGCGATGAACCCGGTGTCCGAGTTGACAAAATGAATAGCATTATAGGTCAAACGATTGCCTATGAAGAGGCTTGACCATGTAGAGCCGCCGTTTGTCGTTTTCAATACTGTACCGCCTCTGCCGCACACCCAGCCGGTTGTTGTATTTAAAAACGAAACTCCAGTCAAGTACTTATTTGTGACTGAAGCTTGTGGCAACCAGCTTCTGCCGCCATTCGACGTATGAAGAATAAGCCCTTGCGTGCCAACTGCCCACCCGTTATCGGTATCAGGAAAGTTTACTGCCTGGAGAATTGATTGTGCCTGCACACCTTTTTGTTGCCGCAACCACGACGTTCCGCCGTTCGTTGTTTTGATTATTTCACCAAAGAGCCCAACTGCCCAGCCATTATCTTCATCAACAAACTTTATACTTGTCAATGTACGGGTGACACCCGACGTCAATAACGTCCAGATACCACCACCGTTCGTGGTCTTGTAGATTTTTCCGTACTCACCCACAACCCAGCCTGTATCAGGATTAATGAAATCAACATCGTACAAATAACTCGACGTCATTGGGGGCAATGATATCCACGTGGTTCCGCCATTCGTCGTTGCAAGCATAGTTCCATTTCTTCCAACAGCAAATCCATTATCGTCATCGACAAACCTCACGCTTGTCAAGTGCTTTGTCGTACCCGATGTTTGAGCAGCCCACGACGTGCCGCCGTCCGTTGTCGCATATATTGTTCCACTGTCTCCTACGATCCAGCCATAGACATCGGTTTCCGTCGAAAAAATAACATCGCTGAATGACCTTGTAGTACCTAAGAATTTCGACGTCCATGTGGTACCATAATCTATTGTGTACCGTACCGTGCCGTCTTTACCGACAACCCATCCCTCACTATCGTCAATAAAATACACATCATTGAGAGGTTT